>Ga0102934_1000006_pt1 | contig 121585 bp, 98 predicted proteins | sample SalPonR2_A_D1_MG_FD_78175 | JGI IMG/M metagenome (GOLD analysis project Ga0102934, IMG submission 78175) | Salt pond soil microbial communities from South San Francisco under conditions of wetland restoration - Salt Pond MetaG R2_A_D1_MG | ecosystem: Environmental > Aquatic > Marine >... | reverse complement strand
CGGGGACCGGCGGACGGCGTGGGACCAGAGGAGCCGCTGGGTGTGGGGGTCGAGCACCCCGATATGCGGAAGGTGTCCGTCCCCGCCGCTACAGTCCTTGCTGTTGCCCTCCACCGCGTCCAGGTGGTACCGGGCAACGTATGACATGGCCTCGGGGAGGCCGGCACTCATCTGCCAGAAGACGAAGCCCTCCCGGACCAGGGCCTGCACCAGCTCGTCGGCCCACACGTCCCGATTCAGCATGTGCGAGGCGAAGATGTCCTCACGCTGGATGTTCACCAACAGCCACTTGTTGCCTTCCCTTGCCGTGGCGCGGGCATCCGCAAAATTTCCGTGAAAGATCATGTGAAGGGGGGGCTGGAAAAGCTTGCTAATGCCCCCTCCTCCCCCCCTGCCCCAAGGGTCTCCTCCCCGTCCAAACGACCCCCGTGCTTCCGCCCCAAAGTGTCGGAACGGATTTAGTGGGTGGAAGAGCAAGCCCACCTCGGACCCTCCTTCCCCACCGTCCTCACTCCGATCTGCGCCTCCCAGGCCCACCCCCAGCAGCCGCTGCTTCTTCACCTGATCCGCCTTCCGCACCGGCCTACCCTCTTCATCCAAGTCGTTATCTTCCTCGTCGACGTCGTGGAGCTGCTGAGAACTCGGCAGATGAGGAGCATGTGCGGGACGAGGAGCGTTACCTGCGACAGGTTCCGGCATGTGACCGCCACTGTCCAGATACAGCTCTAAAGCTCGTTCAACATTCCCACTTCCCGCGTCCAGAAAGTTCTGAGCCACATGAGGGTCGACACCGTCCCCAGCCACCATCAGAAACCTGTCCAGCCCGCTTTGATCTGGCTGTGGGTCTGCCATAACAGGGCGTTTGCTTGGTGCTGCTATGCGCGTTGCCTTGTGAATTCAAGCCCCCCGAAATGCTTTATGTCAGCTCAGGATGCCTCGCCGCGCTTTGATCTGTGCTCTTTCTCACTTCTTCCCTTAAAGTCGTCCGGGAAATTTGTGTTTTTTGAGTGAAGTAATTGCATGATGGCGTGATACGGGACATCATCTCGAGAAAAGAGTTGTTCCTCCCTAGTCACGGCCAGTCTCGGCGACGCAGCGCACTCTGGAGGGAGGCCGAGAGATACTACGAGCGAGGTCACGCGGGGAACGAGGGACGAATCTTTGCCAAGCAAGGGTGGCAACCCTGCCATGTATCCTCTTGTGGAGGACCACTGATGACACAGGGGGTCACAATATAGGATCAATGGATGCAGGAAGCAGTCAAGCCGATATGCATTCCGGGCAAAGCAGGGCGCTGAAGACCCTCCGACCTCCCCTCCCTCTGATTACGCTCGTCTCATATATTCCACATTAGTGACGCTACAGACATTCATCATCAGCCATGGTGGCCGCCACGCTCGACCGCAACATTTGGATCTGCGCGAGTGGTAAGATTCCCCACTTTCTGTCTCATGCTCCAGCATGCCCTCGACTCATCCTCGTTCTTGAAATAATCAACAGACGGGGATTTGAGCGGCGTGAAGGAGTTTCTGGATGACGGGGGCTTGGACGTTAATTCAGCGGACGAGTTTGGATATACGTGCCTGCATGCCGCATCGTCTTATGGGCACGTGGAACTCATTCAGTTTTTGGTGGGGCGAGGCGGGGATGTAGACGTGCGCGACCCAGATGGCGACACCCCCTTACATGTATGTGAAGAGGTAGATGCAGAACAGGCCTTGGTCACACACGGTGCAGATCCACAGGCTCGCAACAACCAAGGTAAGCGGCCCCATGATGTAGCGCTGGAAGAGGGACATGTGGCGGTGGCCGGCTACCTGCGTCCTTTGTGCGGATTACCTCCCTTAAGTACAGAGCAGATGCAAAGGGCAATGGTGGCCGTCGATCAAGCGAGCAATGATGTGGAGAATGGCGGAGATGTATGTGCTGAGAATTGTACGGCAACTTTGGCAGACTTGGAGGCATTCATAGCGAGTTCGGGGCGGGAGGAGGAGGGCAAGGAAGCGGACGATAAGGAGTCCGAAGACGCGATGGAGGAGACTAACATGGCCGAATAACCCGTATCGGCATGTAGCCTGTGTAGATACTAATGTGTAATAGCGTTTGGACGATGATATATGAACACATTTTGAACCCACACTGCCAAAAAATGAGCGCGTCATACGACAGCAGAAGACGACCAACATCATCGCAGCATGGGCATGAGTTGTTGAAATATCTTGACTTATGTTGTCTGATTTAAAGTTGAGAGTTGAATCCTGCTTTGAATCGGGGGTGCTTTGGATATAATCCATGAGACACTCGTGTACCACCACCAGCCCCAGCTGGGGATACCTATAATCACAAGAGCTTTAACGGCCACTGTGCAAGGCAGCAAATATCCATGTGGGGCTTTATAATATCACTCTTAACTGGACTCCCGTGTTTGTATGAGAAATGGGTGACTGCCGCCATCACAGTCTCCTTTGAATTCCTTCAACAAAGAAATAGCAAATTTGGGAACGTCTTAACGTAGACTATTTCATTTATGCGAAAAGCCTCTGACATTCATCTTCACCCTTCTTGTTCAAATCATTTTAAGTTTAGTAGCTGAGGTAAAGGTCGTAACACCACATAGTACTTCCCCAGTATTAGGGCACGCGACAATGTAATGGACAGGAGTTAAGAAACTACGTTGCTTTAAGAAACGAAGTTGCACCTTAAATTTAAGGAACATTGCGAGAGAAGTCGAATAGGCGGATGCATGAGAGAGAAGGGACGTAAGGAGTGCATGCGTAGCTGAGCCTTTCCTTTCTCATACCCGGATCGAAGACCGTTTACGAGCCGTAGATTTCTCGTTTTGCATCCTGTCCTCCCCTTTGTTCCTCAATACCGCAGCTGAGTTGGCCTCAGATACCTGTGCAAATTTTCTACACAATTGTTAAAGGTGTCGGTACTTTGGCCGGAGTAGAGTCGAGGACTTACATTAGTCTTCACAGCCAGTAGCTTTAATCGTGAAACTCGCTCGTCTCCGGCTGTGGATCGGTGGCACAAGGCACACGTACTCGTACCAGTCGAACCTACCATCCGGTTGTTCACGTGTTTGATGGTCTTGATCGCGACAGTATGTCTGCATGGTAATACGGTTGCAAGATCTCTCTGGTCCGAGTTTGATGGTATCTTTTCGAGTAGTCAGCCCTGTGTCGCTCTGACCTCCCCTCTCAACCCTACTCGCTGGCCCAGACCTTACTCTGTTATAATTAGTGACGACGTACGCCCGTTGCGAATAAGACTTTGATAACCACACCAGCAAATGGTACTACTGACGTGTATTTTTCACTCATAAATATGTTGCTGTACACTATGAATCCGCTTACAGAACCATTTCGCTGCCGAATCATGGCGCCTATCGGGAATAAGCCTACTCACAAGGGCAAGGCGGTCTTGGCAGGCGGGCTCTCGGGGGCCTTTGAAATTTGCTGGTACGTTTACACCCGGCAACTTGATGTGAGGATTACTGTACCGGTTTTCGCGCATCACGTGCCTCACCGCCATCCTCATTCTGCGTTGCGCTGGGCAGTACGTTCCCAACAGAGTATGTCAAGACGACGCAGCAGCTGAGCCCCAGACCTGTGTCTGTAAAACAAGTAATATCAGAGACGATGGCAGAGCGGGGCTTTTTCGGCTTCTACCGCGGGCTTTCCTCCATGCTGTACTTCGCGGCACCCAAGGCAGCAATCCGGTTCAGCTCCTTCGAGTTCTTCTCGGGCCTGCTCACTGACGCCAACGGAGGGGACAAGTACGGTCTGGGCCAAGCCAAAGGATTCCTGGCGGGGCTTGGCGCGGGAACCATGGAGGCAATCTTCGTGACCACACCGCAGGAGACCATTAAGATCAAGTTGATACACGACCAGGTCCGTCTAGGTCGCAGGAAGGGCTTTCCTTCGCGCCCCGCCCACGCCCGAATAGGAGCCTTACCTGACCCTTTTCGTCTTTCTTCACCGCATAGTTTCGCGGCACTAATAAGTACCAGGGATTCTTCCACGGTGTGAGGACCATCGTGGCGGAGGAGAAGCTCTCCGGGGTATACCGCGGCCTCCTCCCCACCATCTTGAAGGTAGGACCCTCTCCTTTGAGGCGAAATTATGACCGAGACAACACTGATAACCGCCACCCCGTCCCTTCTCTCACCTCGCTCGCTCCTTTAGGTCTCAACCGCGCAGGCCACGCGCTTCGGCATCTTCAGCGTCATCAAGGACTATGTCAAGCTGGACACCCCCATCAAAAGCGCGGCGGCTGGCGCCACGGCCGGGGGCATCTCCGTGCTCGCTTTCCAGGGCATTGACGTGGTGAAGAGCCGGATGCAAGGCCTGGAGGCGGCCAAGTACAAGAGCACCTGGGACTGCGTGGGACAGATCCTGAAGAACGAGGGCGTGGCCGGCTTTTATAAGGGGGTGGGGCCGCGGTTGACGCGCGTGTGCCTGGAGGTAGGCATCACGATGAGCATGTACGGGGAGATAGTGAAGCTCCTGGATGCGGTCTGGGACACCAACCCTCCCAAGGTGCCCATGGCCCAGTAGGGAGAAGGAAGAATGGATAAAGAAAGGGAGAGAGGGAGGGGAGGTGTTTGGGAAGCCCTTCATCCTGGAACGATATTTGGCGGATATGCTCGTTGGGCATACCTCGCTTTCGATCACATAATTCGGCCTTCAAGCGCTCGGCGAGATTCTGGCCAATAGACCTAGGGCCGCCGCTTGTTGGATGGGTGCAGAGGAGGGAAGGCGATGCTCAACCCCAGACATGATGGTTGGCGGCTAGGGGGGCATTCTTGGAGGGGTGTGCATTCGCGACGGAAGCAGGGCGATTGAGTTGCGGGTGGGATGTAGGGCGTTGGATAGACTGAGCTCGGAAGCAGAGGACGCTAATGAATTTTGACGATTAAGGGTGCTATGAGACTTGAGCGCCTCCGACACGTAGGCGGCTGGTAGCTTTTCTTTGAGTCGTCTCTTCAGTGCTTTAATTTATAGCTGCCTTCTAGCTCTCTCTCAGTGCATCCAGGACGCCACGCGGCGGCGCCCGCCTCCTTGACCGCTACTTGCTCATGAGGGCCAGTCGGTCGAAGTAGTCCGGGAAGGTCTTCCGCACGCACTTGGGGTCGTTGATTTTGACAGGGACCCCGGCACAGGCCGCGAGGGAGAAACACATCGCCATGCGGTGGTCGTCGTAGGTGTCGATAGCCACGCCCGGCCTCACGTCCTTCAAGGGATGCACGATGCAGAAGTCCGGGCCCTCCTCCACGCTGGCGCCCAGCTTCGTGAGCTCGGTGACGATGGCTTTCATGCGCTCCGTCTCCTTCACGCGCCAGTTGTAGACGTTTCTAAAGGGGGATAGAGGGGTTAGGGGGATGACATGAGAGACATGTGTGTTCGTGTGTGGACAGGCGCGCAGTTATAGACGAGGGGGGTGAGGGGAGAGAGACGCAAGAGAAAGGGGGGGATAAAGGCCGCAGGCAGATTGGTGGCTGGAGAGGGTGGTCGGAGAGGGTAGAGCGCGAAGAAGAAGGCGTGAGGAAAATCTGGGATCGGCAAGGCAGAGGGGAGAGGACATCCCTGCATAAGCCACCCCTACCTGATGGCTGTGGGCCCCTCCGCGAAAAGCGCCACCACCGCCAGCGTCATGGCCGCATCCGGAATGGCGCCGCAATCCACGTCGATGCCTTTGAGGGGCACGCCCGGCTGCCGCGTCACTTGTATCGAGGTGGGCGTCCACTCCACCGTGGCCCCCATCTCGCCCAGGACGGTCGCGAAATACACGTCCCCCTGCACGCTCTCGGAGCCGCAGCCCCGGACCGTGACCCGGCCCCCCGTGATGGCCGCGCCAGCCAGGAAGTACGAAGCCGAGGAGGCGTCTCCCTCCGTGAAAATCTGCCCGGGTGACCGATACGTCTGCCCCCCTCGGACCGTGAAGACCCCATCCCCCTCGTTGTCCACCTCCACCCCAAAGCGGGCCATCAACTTGACCGTCATGTGCACGTAGGGCGCCGAGACCAGCTCGTCCGTTATCTCGATCCTCACGTCCCCGCGGGCGAGGGGCGCGGCCATCAGCAGCGCGGACAGATACTGGCTGGAGATCTTGCCGGAGATGCGCACGATACCCCCCGAGAGGCCTCGGGCTCGGATTGTCACGGGCGGGCACCCCGTCGGGGAGCAGGCCAAGTCGACTCCGAGCTGCTGCAGCCCGTCCACGAGGTCCGAGATCGGGCGCTCACGCATCCGAGGAGTCCCATCCAGGGTGAAGTCGCCGTGGCCCGCGCACAAAGCGGCCGTCAGGGGCCGCATGGCCGTGCCAGCGTTCCCGAGGTACAGCTCTAGGGGCTTATCGGAGTCGAAAGCCGCCCCTCGGCCCTGGACCGTCCACTGATTCTCACCCGTCTTTTCTAGCTTGATTCCTAGATCAAGAAGGGCTTGGATCATGTACTCAATGTCCTCGCTCTGCAGCAGATTGTCAACGACAGTTGTGCCCTGGCTCAGGGCGGAGAGGAGGAGAATGCGATTGCTGATTGACTTGCTTCCGGGAAGTTCAATTTCTCCTTCAAAGGTGCTGATGGGCTGAACCACTAGCTGCTCCATCTCCTGAGCCCCAGCGGCATTGAGTGGCGTCACGAAGTGTAGTGACTCGGTGGCGGGCGCGAGCGGTGCTCGGAAACCTAAAGCTGAAGCACGGGGCAGAGAGTAAGATCGAGCGGGCGACAGAAAGGCTTGCGATGTGGAGAGCGTAGCCAGAGATAGACCCAGAATTAAGACAGAGTGCCTCTTGATTTTGCGTTGCTTTGATGACGCTGTCCCTGCCTTGAATGTCATAGGCTATTACTATATTGCGTAAGGGAGGAGGCTGAAGTGGTTGAGGGCGGTACAAGAGACAATTAGAAACAACACGCACTCAAAACGCGATATCAAAATCACGTCTGCGATATCTTAGGATGTTATCAAGGGTATAGAATAAATCTTTGTAAATTTTATTGGGACTCGGGTGAGAAATTACGGTCTGGGTAGCCAAGTGAGGCATCGACCTCCCCTAGCGGCAGCCGAGCGCCCTGAGTGGCCTGGCGAGACCTCACATACGGTGGTACTGACAGAAATGCCACGCGACAAGCAATACGTTGACACAGGGCCCCTCTGTCCATCCCACTCTATGGTCACCTCCACACACCGCACACCACTCGCGCCTTATCTCTATGGCTTTCTCATTTCCTTCCTTGAGGCCGCGCTCAAGTCAACAGAATGACCTTTGTCCTACCGCGACTCACGGACCTCTGCCAATTTGTTTACACAAAGTTATAGGAACGTTGCCCATCATGGTTTGTATTCGGCAAGCGTGTGCGGAGGACTTATTACAAATTCAGGCGACCAACCTGTGGTGCTTGCCAGAGAATTACCAGATGAAGTACTACTTTTATCACATCCTATCGTGGCCCCAACTCCTCTTCGTGGCCGAGGATCACCGTCAACGCATTGTGGGTTACGTCCTTGCTAAAATGTGAGGCTTACACCCTTTGAAATTTCTTGGATACCTTTAAGCGCATGAGTGGACGTGAAAATGTAAATGTTGCCACGCCCAGTAACGTTTAAGATGCAACACTCTGTTTACCACCCTCACCGATTCAGGGAAGAGGACGCTGCGGTACCACACGGGCACATCACATCTCTGGCAGTTCTACGGACGTACCGGAAATGCGGTATTGCCACCCGCCTCATGCAGGCGTCGCGTAAGTAGGGTGCCGGATGAAGGGGGGGTAAGAGTCAGCCTCACACTGCTTCAGGATACTTATGACTCTCATGACAACCATGGAGCAGAAAGGTGCATGGCGGAGACATTTGAAGCTCAATACGTGTCGTTGCACGTGCGAAAGAGCAACAGCGCGGCCATTCACCTTTACACGAAGACATTGGGATACGAGTAAGTGAAACGAGCAGCGAGGCCTTAGGTACAGAGACCCATTGAACTAGTGATGAAGCGTCCTGGGTTACTTGTCGCTCAAAACGTACTTCGAATACGGCAGGATCCACGACGAGGAGAAGGCTTACTACGCAGACGGAGAGGACGCATGTACGTACGAAAGCTTGTCTCGCTTTTTCGTGCGGCGCTCTTTTCACCAAGTCCTACTGTACATCACATTTTGCCCATATCGATCCATAGATGACATGCGCAAGTACCTTAACAAGTGTGACTTGGTGCTTCCCTCCATCCCCGCGGTAACGAACTCGTCTCATGCGCCGGCAAGTTCCCAAGTGTCTGCAATTGTCGAGCCGAAAGTAAGCATCAGTGGCAGGCAAGGAGAGCACGGTCAAAAAATAGTTTCTGATACAGAACAGTTGGCGGAAAACCTGGGTGAGATGGGCGTGGAGGATGTCGAGAGGAACAGATTAGACTAGACGCACGATATCAATGCGTCGCCCTGAGAATTAATCAGGAGTATTGACAAACAATCTCGAAAGCAAAAACAAGAATTTGACGATACAGCGTAAAATTTATTTGGCTACTATAGAATCGAAAATTATTCTATACTGGCTTGTTTCTTCTTGGACTTAAGATTGCCTTAAGCTCGAGTTATACTCTTCATTGCTTTGTTGAAGCTCTTTCTTTTTACGTTCTGGTACCAATTTTATTCCCTCTTTTTAAAACACAAACCTCCCCCCCACCCCTCTCGCGGGCCCCGGGAGACAATCTATGTCCTACTAGTTCCGCCATGCTAAACATGTATCATATGTGTGCCTGTACAAAAACTCTAACAGACTGGGCTCACGAATATGGAAGAGGAATGGAAACCCTTGCCCAGGAGAGGAACAAAGAAAAGACGGCGTGTCAGGCCTGAAAATGGCGGGGAGGGTGCTCCATGCCAAGATACTCAAGAGGGGCATGTGAAAGCGACATGTCTGGGAGAATCTGGCCAGCCGCCCCAGAAACCACTAGACACATCGCAAATGCAACAAGTTACGGCCGCGGTAAGACGAAGAGCAGCAGAGCATCGGCCAGAACGTGGAGAGGACATGGGTAATGATGGTGTGGCCGGCGAGTTCTACGAATATCTAGACCATACAGCGGACGTGCAGCTACACGCGTGGGGGAAGGACCTCACGCATGCATTCGAGAACATTGTACCATGCATGCTCAACTACATGACAGATCTGTCGAAGGTGGACGTGGACCCTTCGCAGACGCAGACTTTCGAGGTGGAGGGCCATGATCTCTCGTCCTTGTTATTTGCCTGGTTGGACGAGTTCCTGTTTCGCTTTAGCTCCGAGGCATTCGTGTGCAAGGAGGCGAAAATATTGGAGTTTGTGCGTCCTTTAGAAAACGCAAACACATCTTCGAAAAGTACCGGGGGGGCAGTCGGGAAATTGAAGGAGGGGGAGAGGCAAGGGAAGTATACCATCAAGGTACAAGCGGAGGGAGAGACATTCACTCTGACCAAGCACCCGCAGGGAACTGAGGTAAAAGCAATCACGTATTCAGCCATGCAAATCCACGAGAACGAGGGACGTGCAGACCTATACGTGATAATAGACATATAAATGAAAGCAGGGAAGGCGGTGTGGGTCTGAACTTTTTCGATGCTACTGCATTTTTTCTGGTTTGAAGCTTATGCAAGTCTGGCAGAGTCCAGCAGGAAGGGGCCTTGAAACACACAAACTGTCATCCCCGTTTTTGTCCCACCTTTTCCATTCCAAAGGGTCCCGCCACCTCGCTGCCACCCTATCCTCCTCCCTATACGTTCCAGAGCGCGCACCAGGGTACTGCATGCGAACCGGCCTAGCCACTGATCGCCCCACTAGGCAAGGTGTACGCGCAAGCGCGCCTTCGTCTCTCTCTGCCCCCCCTAGTTGTCGGACACGATCCATTCGTCCAGGCTGCGCGGGTAGTCCGAAACCTCCTCGGGCGTGAACCAGTTCGCGATTTCGTGCACGGCCGACTCGGGACCGTCCGAGCCGTGACAGATGTTGCGGCCCACGCTGATGGCCAGGTCCCCGCGGATGGTCCCCGGGACGGCGGCGGCGGGGTTGGTGGCCCCGAGGAGGACGCGGCCGGTCTTGATGGCGTCCTTGCCCTCCCAGACCATGGCCACGATGGGGCCGGAGGAGAAGTAGGCAACGAGCCCCTGTAGGAAGGGATCGGAGGGCAGAGAGACAGGGGGTGAGCGCGACGGCAGGCGGGTGTCCGTGCCGAGTGAAGCTCACGAAGGAAGCTTTCTTAACACGAGCGGATACCAGAAACCGCCTCCGTACCTTAAAGAAGGGCTTGGTGGCTAGATCAGCATAGTGGCTTTCTGCCTTCTCCTTTGTGGGCCACAGCATTTTTAACGCCACCAGCTTGAAGCCTTTGTTCTCAAAGCGAGCAATGATGGCCGCGATCAAGCCCCGCTGCACACCATCAGGCTTGATGGCGATGAAGGTGCGCTCCTAGCAATAGAAGAGGGCAAATCAAAGAGTGCATGGTACCTATCAATGAAGCCACTACCACTCTAAAACCGAGAATATGGGCGTCAGGTCGTGACAATTCCGCAAAGAAGCTCTCACAGGGTATCGAGAGCATGAAACCCGTAGAAGCGCACCTTATCGGTCCCCGGTACGCCTGTGAAGGGCGCCTTGCCAGCTGAGCAGAGCGTGGGGGTATCAAAGTGAGCCCCCTGAGCGGCCCAGACAGTCCCCGCCGCGAAGAGGGCTAGGCCACCAAGCACGCGGTAGGAAGCGCGCTTCGCAGTGAAGGCTGTAGCCCTTCCCCTATTTGTGTGTGGGAGCTGGGATCAGACAAAGGGCTGCATTTGACATGAAGGATGAGACTTGTAAAAAAATTGATCGTGCAGATAAGTCCCTGCCTATAGAGTTTTGCATTTTTAATGTCGAACACACATCTGCATCTTGCTTCATGATCCTTGGGTATATCCACGTTTCCTATCTTCTCACTCACATGGAGGATGAGAAGGCGCGAATTCCAGCAGCCCGTCGCAGACAACGGGTCATCGTGGTGGCAAACATGGTGGATGTAATTCTAGCGGTGGGGCTCTATGATCTATTGCGTCTGGTCCTGTAAACACGCCGAGAGGGGGGGAGGTTGGTCGGGCGTTACATGTACCACGTAGTAGACATGAAAGGAAGTGTTAGTAATCCAGATTGTCCACTCATCAACATCATAATAGCTGTTTGCTCGCGTGAAGGAAATATTGCCCCTGCAGTTGGCTCACCTCCGCAATAAAACATGCGAGGACGCGTGGGAGAAGCATGGTTCGCCAAAAGCTAGCAGGCCGCTGGGAGTGGACGGTCTCGGTCACTTTCTTTTGCTCGCCGGCCAAGCTACTTCCATTCAGGTCTGTTTTATTTCCACATCAAACCACACATAGGGAGATGGAGACAGATTATTCGTTGTCAGTCCAGGAAGCCTCTCTGAAACATCCTTCCGACGCCTCGTCCTCACCCGTGATAGTCTCAGAAGTGCCGACGGGGGTGAGCTGTCCGATCATAGGCACGCACGACGGGACCTTCCACTGCGATGAAGTCTTGGCAATCTCCATGCTTCGGCTTCTACCAACGTATCACAATGCGGTCGTGGTGCGAACGCGAGATAAAGCCAAGCTTGCTCAATGCACGATCGTTTTGGATGTCGGCGGGGAGTACGACGCGGTTCGTTTGCGTTTTGATCATCACCAGCGGGGTTTCGACAAAACATTGGGTGAGGGATACAAGACTAAGCTTTCAAGCGCAGGGCTTGTATACAAGCATTTCGGAAAGGACATGCTGCGGCATTTGATCGCAACATCCGTGGCTCCGACTCAGATGAGTTCCGCATGCATCGAGAACATGGTGGAGAAGCTTTTCACAAAGACGTACTTCGACTTCATAGAGCACATTGATGGGATCGACAATGGAATAGATGTTGCGGAAAGTGATCTTCGGTATAAAATACAGACACACTTGCCCGGGCGCGTGGCAAAGTTAAATTCGGCCTGGAATCAAGATGGTTCGGCTGACTCTTTGAATACTCGATTTTCCCGCGCCCTCTCTATGGTGACTGCTGAGTTCGTAGATACTTTCATGTACCTGTGCAATTCATGGTGGCCGGCTCGGCGGATAGTCGCTCAAGCATTTGAGGAGAGGAATGCGGTCCACCCAAGCGGCAAGGTGCTGCACCTGTCCTCGTACTGCCCGTGGCAAGATCATTTGTTTGAATTGGAGCAGGAGGTTGGCCTCCCAGGACACATCCTTTACGTCCTGTACGGCGACCCGAAGGGAAGCTCGGTGAGGATACATGCGGTCCCTGAGAAGATAGGATCTTTTCTATTGCGAGCACCCTTGCCCGAGCCCTGGCGAGGGTTAAGGGATGAAATGTTGGATGACGCGGTTGGAGGAGTTCAGGGATGCACATTTGTACATGCTAATGGCTTCATAGGTGGAAATAAAACCCTGAATGGGGCTATGAAGATGGTGAACAAAGCGCTGTCTCCATGAATGCACGTACTTGCACATTAATCAAACCAACACCTGTCCCATTCACAACTCTAGGGAATTATTTACTCTCGTTCTTCAGTTGGAGTCATTAATTGCTTTATTATTCTTTTATAATGACGCCTACCACTAGTCCTCTGGGCTCTCACGTCCCTGAGACCGTTCCTGAGTCTGGAGGGGGGAGGTCGAATCATAAAATGCTTAACGGGCCTTACAGTCCTTCGGAGTTTCCTCTCATCATCACAGCTACCTAAACATATACAGACCTCTGTTTCCGCACTGCACGTACAATTTTGGATGTTTAGTTGTATCTCGGTATTTGGGGCGGAACGAGTCAGTTTAAAGAGATGCACACAGATGCGGAGGAATCTTTCTCATTGGCCTCATTGGGTCGGGCTTTAAGCCGCAGGCTTGGCAGTCACCGTACAGAAGCAGACTCAGAGCATCGACACGTAGTTGTAGGGGATGAGGAGACAACGCACGCCAAGCTTCAGAATGAGCCATGGCGTCCAGGTCCCCCGCACACGGGACCAGGCATTTCGACGAACGAGGTCGTCACATCCATGTATACGATCTACTCATTCGTCCCACAAAATTTATGGAGACAAATGCATCGAGCAGCAAACGTATACTTCCTTTTTATATCGATTCTGCAAACCATCAAAGCTGTGAGCATAACCTCGGGAGTCCCTACTACTGCCCTCCCCCTGAGTTTTGTCCTTTTTGTGACGGCTGTGAAAGACGCAATCGAGGACTTCAATCGGCACCGAGCTGATGCGGTAGAGAACAACCGAACAAGTTACCTCTTAACACAAGAGAAGGGCTGGGATCTGCACCATGCCCATCCTCGCAAGTGGCAAGACATCAAGGTCGGCGATGTAGTTGTCATCAAGAATCGCGATCCCATCCCAGCTGACATCATCCTGCTGTCATCTGCGGAGCCAAGTGGACTAGCTTTTGTTATGACTGCGAACTTGGATGGAGAGACCAATCTCAAAGCGAAGGAGGTTCATAAGGACTTTCGAAGTCTGCCCTTGTCAGCCAAACTCGATGGAGCAGAGGTGGTGTGCGACTTACCAAATAACAGTCTCGAGCATTTCGAAGGCCTTTACTCTTTTCAGAAGGACACCGGTGAGCAGAAGATCCCCTTAACGGCGCGAAACATTTTATTGCGTGGGTGCGTTCTCCGCAACACGACCTGGGCGGTTGGAGTGGTAGTCTATACGGGAAGAGAGAGCAAGATCCAGATGAACGCCGCCGAGACCCGACAAAAAGTGGGGAGCGTTCGCAGGTTTGTGGACCGAGAAACGGTGATGGTGCTCGGCCTACAAGTTACGTGCTGTCTGGTTGCAGCTATATTGGGCGGGCTCGCCGTGAAGCGAGGCGCGCAGACGCCCTACCTGTGGGAAGGCAGGGAGCTTCCGGACCCCGCTCTCTCGGGCTTAATTCAGTTCTTCACCTACACGGTCATATTCTCCAACATGCTACCCATATCATGTGCGTAGAGAGGAATCTGCCATGTTGAAGGGATGCGTCGGTCCCCGTACTTTGTGATTTGTGATAGCCCTTGTCTGGTGTTGCCCCACCGTTTAACGATTTCTCGTGATCATCCTCACCCCTTCAGTGCTGGTCACGCTGGATATGGTGAAGTTCTTCCAGGGCGTCTTCATGACGTGGGACCTACGCATGTACCACCAGCTGGAGGACGCGGAGGGCCAGCCGGTCGAGATCCCTTGCCTGGCACGATCCTCCGATTTGAACGAGGAGCTGGGGGTGATCGAGCACGTATTCTCAGATAAAACAGGGACGCTGACCTGCAACGTGATGGAATTCAGCAAGTGCAGCATCGGAGGCGTCCGCTACGGTTTGGGACTCACGCAAATCGGCCGCGCCTTCCGCGAGCGCAACAACCTGACCATTGTGGAACCGCCGCCACGGGACCCGACGGAGGCGATCACCCCCTTTGTGAACATAAACGACCCCGCCTTGGTGGCCGTGATGAAGAACGAGAGGGACCCCCAGCACGCCAAGTGCCTGGACTTCTGGCTCGCCCTGGCCCTGAATCACGACGTGATGCCGGAGAGGCACGGGCACTCCTTGGTGTATAGCGGCTCTAGCCCCGATGAGACCGCTCTTGTCTACGCAGCGAAGCACCATGGCTTCTTTTTCACGGCGCGGGAGCCGGGCAAGCTAACGGTCAGGATCAAAGGCCGGGCGGTGGAATTCAACGTCCTGCACGTCCTCGAGTTCACTTCAGATCGGAAGAAGTCTTCGGTGGTCCTTCGCCGCGAGGACGGAGTGATCGTGCTCTACTGCAAGGGTGCTGATAACGTCATCAAATCTCGGCTGAGCGAGTCCCTCAACTCGAGCGAGGAGCTGGCGCAGATCGACGCGGATGTGGCCCAGTACGCGGATGACGGCCTGCGCACCTTGCTCTTGGCGAAGGCAGAGCTTCAAGAAAGCCAGTACCGGGAATGGGAAAAGCGTTATCACGAAGCGGAGACCAGCTTCAAGGATCGCGATGAGAAACGGTACGCGCTCATGGAGGAGCTGGAACGGGAGCTGGTGGTGATGGGAGTGACGGCTATTGAGGACAAGCTGCAAGACGGAGTGCCCGAGACGATCCACTCCTTGCGATGCGCGGGGATCAAGGTCTGGGTCTTGACGGGGGACAAGGTGGACACTGCGATAAACATCGCTCACAGTTGCCAGCTCCTGTCAACCGAAATGAGGCTTCTGAGGCTTTGTGGGGAAGACGGCGAGCTGCCGCTTGACAAGGAGAAGGTCCCCTTCAAGACTGGCATGGAAGAGAAGCTGCGGGCCTTGATCCAGGTCGCAACGACGACGGAAACGTCCTACTTCGCCAAAAATCTAGTTCCCTCCCAGCAGGCCTTGGTCATCGACACCTACGCCTTGTCAGCCATACTGAAATACGAGCTCCAGGACCTTATGCTCGTGCTATGTCGCTCGTGCGTTTCGGTCATTTGCGCGCGTGTCTCCCCGCGCCAGAAGGCGATGGTCGTGGAGATGGTGAAAAAAGCTGACCCCCGTGCGCAGACCCTTTCGATCGGCGATGGGGCTAACGACGTGCCCATGTTGCAGGCCGCGCACGTGGGGGTGGGCATCTTTGGGCTAGAGGGCCAGCAGGCTGTGAACAATAGCGACTACTCCATCGGACAGTTCCGTTTCCTTCGCAATCTTCTCTTTGTGCACGGCCGTTTTAATTATCGGCGCATAGCCACAATTGTAAAATACATATTCTACAAGAGTGCCGTGCTGGTGCTGCCCCAATTTTTCTACGGCACAGTGTCTCTGTTTTCCGGTCAGCCAATCTACGAAGATATCATTTATCAGCTCGCTAATGTATTGTTCACGGCCACTCCCATCATTGCCTTGGGAGTTCTCGACCGTGACGTTCCTGTGGACAGTGCTTTGAGCACCCCTGCCTTGTACAGGGATGGCATTGAGCGGAGATTTCTCAATCGCAGCGTCTTCGTAGCATGGATGATGGAAGCCATCGTGCATGCCATCCTGATCCTCTTTTTGCCTTTGCTATCTTTCGGGTATTTCAATATCTTGCCTTCGGGCAAAGCTGTGAGCATCTGGGAGCTAGGCACGATTGTATTCCTGTCGTTCTTGACTGTCGTTTCGCTCCGCTTGGCCGTAGAGGTTCTAGAATGGCAAATCGTCATCACTTCGCTCATCCTCCTATCCATTGCCTTGTGGTGGATGAGTTGGGTGGTGCTCAACTTCTGGCTCGCAGTGGCTCCGGACATCTATGGGTCGATATCGGTCTTTCCGGAGAGTAGCCGATTCTGGTTCACCTATCTTTTGGCCACGACGGCTTGCTTTGCGATCACTTTCGCGGTTGAGTCAGGGTCTGTGGTCTTCGCGCCTACTCGGAGTCAGGTCTTAAGAGAGCGACTACACGCACTCGACAGTGTCGACAGAGAGAGAAAAGGGAAGGGGAGGGCAAGCGGCGATCGAAAGGATACTGCCGAGGGCTCTCATGTTCCGGATACGTCTAGGGGGAAAAGCATGGCAGCAAATATACCTGTAGAGCAATCACAGGAGGAAGGGCACATGAGCGGCTAAGCAGCTGTCAAATGATGATACAAATGGCAAGCCTAGGGGAAGGGCTGTACACTACAAATTAGGGGTCAAAGCTTTGGATGCGAGGCGCTACTCAATAGTCTTATTTTGTTTCGTAAATGGTTCGCAAAATTACATGTGAAATGCGCGAAGCAGATCGTTTTCTATTCGCTATATCCTTCGATCATATTCTGCTCGCGATGACATTTCTTTTTGCTCCACGCCTTGTCACTTCAGCTTGTAGACCTTTCTTGCCGTTTCTATGAACAACTGACGCTGCTCCTCCTCCGGAAGGTCAGCGACCAAAGCGTGCTGGGCCAACACCAGATTTTCCAAAGAAGTCGGACGGCAATCTCTTCCTAACAGGCATTTATCCACAGGAAAGTTGCTCGCGAACATGCACCTCGAGGGCCCAAACCACTTGATGGTATCGCGGACCCGCGCTTTGACGACAGCGTGGGCGTTCGTACAGGCTGCTCCTGCCGCGTCACCTTGAGTATCATCGCTCTTACTATCGCCTTCTCCTTTTCCCGTATCGTCACTTTGCCATCCACTCCGTATGTACTCTAGCATGGACAGCTTCACGAACACGTTCGGCAGCGCCGCCAGGGCCTGCATCCCTCGTTGCCACACAGTTATGCGCCGCGCATCTTCCTCCTCTCCCGCGCCCAGCTTCAGACATCCCATATGATCGAGGATCACGACTGTGTCTGGAAAGGCTTGAAGGAAAGCGGCGGCGTCTTGCAGCTGAAACCAGTTCACTTGCAAGTCAAAAGAAAGCTTCCGAGGCCCCAGCAACGCAAATCCTTCATTAAACGATGGCGACCCTCCGGTCAAATAATCTCCACGCTCTACTTGTGGCCACGTCAGGCTAGGGTCTTCGGCCGAGTGGTTCAAGATCATGCGGACGCCCACCAAACGGGTCCCCGCTACGTGACGGTGCGCCTCGATGACTGCTTCTGCCCTTGGCATGTCGCTCAGCTTGACGAACACCACAAGGTTCACATTCCGTACTCCTTCCGCTCCGAGTTGTTCTAGCACGAAACGAGTCTCTGCCACCGGGTCCAGGCCGTCCACGGCACCTTCGGCTTGTCCAACGATAGCTTCTACATGCACCGAGCCTGACACACCTACCCCACAGTCCTCTTCATAATTACGGAAGCTGTACACAGGCAACTCCTTAAGCGTCAGCTCTCCAAGATTAGAATTCGGGTGCGTTTTGTTATCCCAAATGTGAAAATGTGGGTCGAGAACGGGCAACGGCGGTGTCGTGGTAGGCATCCTGCGAGAGAGCGGATCGACGTACGGCAGTTTAGAAGTGTGACGTTCGACTCAGTTTGATATGGGAAAGTAAGTCGGGGAAGCAACTTTTCTATACACCCTGGCACTTGCCTGCAAAAAAGCGTCAAAAGGTGGTAGGCGAGTAAGAACACAATCGTGATGCACACCCTGCCCACATTCGTACGCCGACTATAAAAGCCGCCAAACAGACTTGCGGTCATATGCTTGCACTGAGATACAGCCATTCAAAAGTCAGCGGTGACGGACAAGCAGACACAGTGACCTATGAGTGACAGCAAACCTTGCATCATTTACGAAAGAAAGGTGGCGCGCAGGGAGACACACCTCGTCTTCGCTTCGTGTCACTCCACTGGAAATGATGTAACATATCCCTTCAACTTCCAACCTCCCCTCCCTTTTCTACCCTCACAACTATCTGACCAGGACTCGTGCCTTTCGGTCTTACACCAGAATTGTCTACTTTTTGCCATAGTATACGGAAATCCATTAGGCCTGTCCGTTCTGAAATCAGAATTCGATTACTATTGTGACAAGTCCCCTTCGTCCATCGTTCTCAGGAGACATGTAATGAAAGCTTTTCTCAAATAACAAAAAAGTTAAGTGTATTTTGCATGAATATCACGATCGCCCAAAATTATACAAAAATACTTTCGAAGTCAGAAGTATGCACAACATTTCTTTCATTGTGCTTTTACATGGTGACACGCGGAAATTTCAGGCGTGTCCATGCGCAAGTACCGATTATAGCTTCGTCTATTATATACATCCCCCACGCGGGCATATCTAATTGTCATCGTCAGAGCCTGAATAGTCGCTGTCATCGTCGTCTTCATCGTACTCTTCATCCATGAGAAGTGCCGCCAGTGCATCATCCGCGCCATCATCACCATCAGAGGAGTAGCTTCCGTCGCTCTCGGATGACGCCGAGTCCGCGCTGCTCTCCTCCCCGCTCCCATCGCCTTCACGCTCCTCGTCGTTCTCGCTCAACGCCGCCAGCGCTTCCTCCAAATCACTTTCATTGAGCCCCTCTAGGGCCTCGTCCCCATCCTCATTCTCGTCATCATCCTCGTCCTCCACGAGCTCGGCCCCGCTCTCGTCGTCTTCCTCCTCCTCCCCCGCCCACTCGTCGTCCTCCTCATCCGAAGAGTGCGCGTCGTCCAGGTCCGAATCTGCCTCGTCGGGCCGCCGGCGTCCCACCTCGTACAACCGGCAGATCGCGTCGTCAGCCGAGAAGGGGCCCATCGGAGCCCCGGAGCCCTCCACCACGGACACGTACAGGTCCACGTCGTCCACGGCAACGTCCAGCACCTGCCTCTCCATCTCCTGAACGTGGATGGTCGCGTAGTCGGCTGCGTCGATGACCTGGGCCGTGTGGCAGAGGAGAGAGAAGGGACGGTTGGCCGACAGGGTGCGTTGTGGAGCTGGCACTTGCGCCTCTGTGAGCGAACGAGAGTCATTTTTCCCCAAACAGGACCCGCGCCCCACGCCCCTCTGCCCACCTGAAAGCAAGTCAAGTCCCGCGCGCGTTTGCTGCTCGGGCGGAAATTCACGTCCGCCTCGTCCAGTCCCCCCGGCCGGTAGGCATACAGGACGTCGCCGGACGCCGAGAACTTGACAGCGCACTGCTCGACGCCCGGCATCATGGTCCGCAGGGACTGCGTGCGCAGGTCCCACACCGTCCCGTCCAGGAGGACATCGATCCCATTCGGGTGGAAGGCTCCAAGATTGCTCCCGCCGTGGCTCAAGCGGTCGAAACGATGAACCACGCTTGGCTCTCGATCGTCCCACAGGACTCCATCGCATAGGACCAGATGATTCTCCGCAGGCGAAAAGCTCACGTTCAGGCTCCGGAGAGCTCCTGAGGCCAACCGCGGTCCACTTATGTGTGCGGGGGCCTGCGATCTCAGCGACGGATGGTGTGCGTCAGCTCCCACGCTCAGCCCCACCGCGCTCTCATCCTCCTCAGCCCCGCTTCCGCTTCCTCCCTCGCCCGCCCCGCTCCCTCGCGTCCCTCCTCTCACTCCGTCGCCTCCCGGGAGATCAAGCCCCTCCGTGCCAGCCGCTCCTCCTCCCACACCTCCGCTACCCACCCGCAAAGAGCGCAGGAGGGTCCCAACTTCTGCATCATATATGAGCGCGACGTTCTCTTTCGAAAGGCCGGCCACCCGCGTGCCGCTTGCGTCAAAGACCGCCGCCCGCAGCCCCGGCAGGGTAAGATACGGCGTGTCCAGGTCATCTGGGGCCCACAAGCTCGTCTCTGCTTGCAGCTCGTTCTCTAAAGTCACCTCGCTTGCTGAGGTGAGGAGCAGGGGGCGGGCGACGAAAGGAGATACGGCCATACTGGATATGCGGTAGGCATGGCAGTCCCAGGACCGCTCCAAGTCCGAGGTCCAGAGGTTGAACAGGTGCACACAGCCGTCCTCTGTGCCCGCCCACAGCCGTCCGGGCGACCCTTTTGAGAACACCGAGCAGGCCAACGGATGTGCCGACTCGTCCCGGAAAGAGCGCCAGGGCCGAAAGCGGCTGTAGACGAGGGAGCGCGTGTGCTTGGGGCCTTTCCAGCCTCCCCACGGGGGCCGGACTTGGCGCTGGTGGAGGCGGCGCGAGATGTTGTGCGCGGCACCTGCGAAAGAGTTAATGTAGGGCTCGGGACAGCGGTGGGGGAGAGCGAGGGAGAAAGGCGGGAGGACGCAGATGGGATTCGGGCACTGCTCGTGCTGCCGGCGGAGGTACTGCACGACGATCTGGTCCAAGGTCGTGGAGCCGCTGACAGGGGGCAATCGCTGCTGCACGTAAGGCAACGGGCCACACCTTCCCGCGCTGGACGGCAAGGGAGGTAGCTTGTAGGCTGACGGGAAGGGCGAGGGCAGGTCGATCAGAGACCGGGATGGAGTCTGCCGGCCGGGCCTGATCCCCGCCTGGCGGCCCAACGATGATGGATGAGGCGACATTCCTCGAGGCGCTCGGCGTATCTGCAGGCCCGCGGAGTAAGGACGACCCGAGCGCGGCACAGGACTGTGGTGCGGTGCTTCGCTAGCGGTGACCGCACCCGAGGCGGCTGTCGCCTCCGTTCCCCCTGAGGCCTCAGGCCCTGGGACTCCGTTTCCCTCGGACGGCGGGGAGCGAGTCAGCAATGGGCTTGAGACGGCGCCCTCGGTCTTGGGCTTGATGCTCGCGGCACATGATCTATCGACGAGGCACAGTCCTTTCTCTCCCAGCGAGGACCGCCGCACGACGGGAGGGAGCGACACAGGAGGTTCATTGGACGCAGAGGCCTTTGCCTGGAAACTCATACCGGGGCCGCGCTGCAATGTGGGAGAGGTCAGATCGGAAAAGCCGCGCATGGATGGCCGGCTGAGGGGTGTGTGGTTAGCTACTGGGTTGGAGGCCAAGGGGGCAGAGTGTACACGTGTTGGCGCCAATGTCGGCCGCAGAGGGGCGGGCGCCGTTGCAGGACCACCACATGTTGTCTTCTCAGGCGTGCTTACCGCAGCGCTTGCCCCGGGCCCTTGGTTCGCTTTGCACATACCTGCCAGTCGCGGCTTTTTAATGAACCGGGCCGACGGGGGGGAACCTCCTCTAACAGACTCGGGGCTCTTCGCGCGGCCTAGAATACTCTCGTGGGAAGCACTCTGAGCGCCGTCGTTAGCCTCTCCTGCCACTCCCCCCCCTCCGTCCCCGACACAGCTGTCTCCCTCGCCGTCAGCCGTGTCGCCCGCTCGTTTCGCAGCGGGCGCCGAGTCAGGGGACAGGAAGGCAAGGTTAAAATCCCTAGCAGACTCGATCGGTCCGAGAGCAAAGTCTTCTTGGTCCCTGATGCCAAGACCGCCCGTATCGCCATCTTCCTCCACCGGACGCGCTGGCGCCGGCAAACGCAAGCCCGCCTCCATCTCCAAAACGCGCGCGGCCTGGTGCAGCCCCTGGGCGTACAGGTGGTCGTGAATGAGGTGGAGGAGGTCCTCGGGGTCGTAGGTGATGGGTGTGCGCGTGACGATGGCGGCTTTCTCCAGTTTCCAGGAGGCGGGGTCCATCGCGTCCGAGTGCGAGACGGCGGAGGCCGGTCGGCCTGTGACGCGGGCGATGAGCTGCAAGGCTGCTGAGCGTAAGTTCGCATAGTGCTCCGTGCCTGCCCGCTCCAAGACGGGTCCCGCACGAACTACCTCCGAGAGTAAAAGACCGACCCGCATCTTCTCCAGGATCTGGGAGATGGCAGGCTCCTGCGCCAAGCCCAGCAGCGCCCGGGCGGCGAGCATACGGATCTCGTCGGCCGCCTGTATGCAGCGGCGGTAGCGGAGGAGGGAGACCAGGACCTTGATCCCATCTTTGGAGCGCAGATCCCGTCGCACCGCGCAGCGAGTCTTTTCCTCGGTCGGGTCGAGAGCGAGGTCCTGGGCGGGCGCGGGCGCGGTCCCTGCCGAGCCTGTCGGCCTCTCCTGGGTTTCTCCAGGGAAAGCCTCTCCGAGCCCGTCTGGCGCCACAGACAACGCATGGGGAGGCTGTAATGACGCGGGCCGAGGACAGAGACAATTGCAAAGAACGCGCAGGGCCCCGCGCATGACCTCGGCGTCCCGCTGGGCCTGGCCGGACGCGGTCTCCAGAAGGATCTGCATCCCTGTCCGCTCCTGTTCGGGCACGGGCACAAGACAGGCCTCGAAGATCGCGACGGGCGACAAGGTGGCCATCTCCAGGCAGTCCAGTGCGAATTTTGCGGTCTCAGCGGCCCCCACACGCCCGGTTGAGGAGCAAGCTACCACGTTCAGAAGGATGAGGAGGCCGCGGTGGTGTAGGAGCCTCCGCAGCGGGGCCCAGCCGGGCGGGAGGTGGAGGGCACCGGAGCGGACCCGCGCGAGTAAGGTCTCCGTGGCGCCCTCATCGATCTCTACAGGCCGGAAGGAGGAGGGAGGCACGACGGACGCGGCGATCATGTCCTGGGAGTTGAGACGAGGTCGTTTCCCCGGGGCGGGAGGAGGGGCCTCGGCCTCTGCGGAGGCCGCCATGATGGCTAAATGCACGCGCAGGTAGTGGCGAAGGCATAGGGTCGTGTAGTGGGCGAGCTGACCACGGCGTTGCGTGCCGTGCACGGCGTTGAAAGAGTTGGCGGGCCCTGCGCTGGAGGCGCCGGACCGGAGCAGGTTTAGGAGGGAGTAGAGACCACTGCAGGCGCTCGGGGAGGGGGGCGCCTGATCGCCGCTGCTGGCGTCAAAGGCGTGTAGCACAGGGCGGAAGGCCAAAGCCATTCCGAAGAAGAGGACGATGCTCTTCTGCACAGCCTCCTGCGGGCACTGGAGAAGGCTGATGGCGTAGGAGATGAGGCGGCGGAAGGTCTCTGGGGGCAGGCGGCAGACCTCCTCCATCACGTTTGCAAGAGAGGCCAATCCGAACAGACACATGGCCAAAGCCGCGTGTAGCTGAAAGGCCTGCGGGCCCTCGCTAAGGGTGATCAAGTGCTCAACCCCCGCCGCCTCCTGGACGAAGGTCATGGCGAACTTCTTGTGCGCCAGCAGTCGGGACGTGAGCTCGATGGCGGCCAGGAGGCAGCCCGGCTCGCCACGTTCAAGGCCTCGGAGAACTATGTCCACACCCTTCTCTTGGAAAAAAGGCGCAAGGATCTCCTGGTATTCGCCCATGGCGGTCAGGCAGCTCAGCCTGTACAAAACCGCCCGCCGGGACATCTCTTGGGGGGAGAGGCCGCGCAAGAAGGCGGGCAGGCGGGCTTGAGACCCTTCTCCATCGAAGCTCTGCGGCGCAGTGTGCAAGTGCTGGAGCAGCGCTGTGGGGACGGATGTGCGCACCACGTAGTCGGCCACGTCACGGTCCAGCAGGAGCACAGCCAGGAGTCCGGTGGCGAAGGCCAAGAGGGCTTGCCGACAAGGGTCCGCAGCTCCCTCCTCAGCAGGAAGCACACTCACCCACTCTATCAGCCGTTCAAAAGCTGACTCCTCACGTAAGGCATGATAGATAGGTGGGGGTATTTTGTCAGAATACAGCGGCGCCGAGGCCACCAAGAGCCGGGCCGCCGCCGTCTGAGCCTCTAAGTCTGCCGACAAAAGCAAGCCTACCACCACCTCCTCGGGAACTTCGTCCGAGTCCATTAAATCAGACAACAAGCTTCCTATCAGAAACTCTTGTCGCTGGTTTACATACGGCAATCGACCTGGAGTGTTAGCGTACTCCGCCTCTGCCGCCTCCAACGACCATGCAAGCCGGACGGCCAGGCTCACACATTCCGCGAGCAATGGTCGAGAGGCTGACGGCCCTGTCGCGGCCGAGAACGCAGAGTACGCTCTATGCAGCTCGTACATTCCGATAGAGAAGTCCTCCTGGTTCGTGTACGGCTCATTGTCAGCAGGAGGGGGAGGGACAGGTGCAGGGGGGTGCAGGGCCTCAGGTAGGGAGGTGAAGGTTTCCATAAACTGGAGGGGAGGCCTCGGGGGAGTGATAACAATCCCTGTGATTTTGGTGGATTGTGGAGTGCGCTAGGTATCTTTATCCGAGCTTGTGATAGCCTGAAACTACCGATTTAAGGACAAAGCGCTCGCGGGGCTGTAACCGATGGCCGCAGGCGGGAGGTCGAGGGGGTGGGGAGGTTGAAAAGGGCTGATATTGCGTCTCTGTCCGTGTCACAACGATGACCACTGCCTCGTCAACTGGTTAATAATATTCACGTTTCATCACGGGAAGCTTCACAGAGGTAGCCCACTTTCCAGGAGTAAAATTCAGGCATTCCATAGCTGCGTGGAACGCAGACATGCCCTTTCGAGCACGCAAGGATGAGACTTTCTCCGATGATGAGGAAGACGAGGAGGAGATTGTCGTGAAGCGCGTGCGTAATCGTCTCAGTGAAAGTACAACACCTGGCATCACTTTAATCGCTGCGGGTGAGGAAAGCAAGTCCCGAACGATAAAAAATGAGTGGGGTCGTAAGGCTTCCTCATCTGTCTGCCATGAACAGGACGGCTCAGAATTGGACGCATGCTGTGAACCCAGGACGCAGTCTAAGGTGGTTCAAAGCGGGGACATTTCCTCATTCTCTTGCTCCTCTTCAGGGTCTTCGCGTCGCCGACGGGTCCTACTTGATGACGAGGAGGAAGAAGACGAAGAGGAGGGACACATAGAGGAGGAAAGAAAAGGTACAAAACACATTGTCGGGCGTTTCAATCGCTCTTTATCGGCTACAAAGGGGCGCCGTGCCTCTTCTCTCAGCAAAGATGGACGAGTATCGGAAGATGAAGAGGGAAGCGAGGACCTGGATGATTTTATCGTACCAGATGACTATGAGGAGGACGACGAGTGGGATCAGCATAGGCGCGACAAGAGAAGAAAAGGGGGGGTATTGAAAAGCCGTAGGACAAAAAGTATCAAGGATATTATGAAAAAGGACCTCTCATCCAGGTCGCGTCGGAAACGAAAGAGCATGGACGACGAGGAGGAGGAGGAGGAGGAGGAGGAGGGTAGGTACAGGGGCGACATGAGTGATTTCATTGTGGACGATGACTATGTAGAAATGATGGATGAAAAGGAAAGCCGGTCTTCTGTGAAGCAGACGCAAACGAAGAGGGACAGAGCTCCGCCTAGAGCGAAGGGGCAAAGGCAGCCTGTCAACAAGGAGCATGGCAGAGAGGAGGGGAGAGCGGGAAGGGAAGCGGCGCCGATCAAGGTCCATGCATCAGAGACGGCGCATCGTCGGAAAATCGTTCTCGACAGCGACGATGAGGACAACGAGGCACCAGGCGAGTACAAAGGCGGCGATCGGAACGGCGCGAGGGGTGAGGAGGAGAAGGAGGAGGAGGAGGAGGAGGAGGAGGAGAAGGAGGAGGAGGAAGAGGAGGAGAAGGAGGAGGAAGAAGAAGAAGAAGAAGAGGAGGAGGAGGACGATTCTGAGTCCAGCGTTGACGAGACGCTGATACACATGCGTGCCTACGCTAAGATGGCCCTGGAGGAGGAGGAGCGCATGCCGCTCTTCATGACGCGTCGGAAGATGAGTCTGAGGGAGGCCTTCGCCCTTTACGTGGAAATGCTCGCCCGCAGTCTGGCAGACCCGGGCTTCCGGTCGGGCATGCGGCGACATCCGACGGGTCAGGTCTATGGGCGCTTCAGCAATGCCAAGAAGTTTCTAGAAGACCAGCTGTGCACACGGCGGGAGTCGTTGCTGGGCTCGATGCAGTGGAGGCCGCTGTGGGTGGAGGAGCTGCGCTCGCGGCCCCGGTTCCAGTGGCTGGAGGCCATAGGTGAGCGCCCGGACCGGTGCATGATCTGCGGGCGCCGCCGCCACCCGTGTGCTTTCCAGGTGCTGCTCTCGGGGCCGCGCTACGACAGTCGTGTGCTGTGGGAGAGCCGGAACTGGGAGTCGGCCTTGCCCTGCTCGGTCGAGGCGCTGGGCACGCCGGAGGAGGCGGAGGAGGAGAGGCAGAGGGAGGAGAAGTGGGAGGAGGAGGAGGCGAGAAGGCGGGAAGAGGAGGGGGAGGAGGAGGAGGAGGGGGTGAGAGAAGGGAGGAGCAACGGCTGGTGGGACGCGGGATCCACGTGCCAGTACAAGTCCCTGTGCTACTCACGGATGACCCACTACAAGTACTGCCTCCTCCGTCGCATCGCGCGGCGCTTGAAAGGCTTCGCCACTGGCGGGGCGCGCTCTCGGCGGGGGCAACGGGCGCGCGAGGGGGGGCCGGGCGGGCCGCGTCCGAGGAGGAACGCTGCCGGGTCCTGGGCGGTGGTGCTGCCTGTGGCCGAGCTGATGCAGGAGGCGGGGTGGATGGAGGCCGAGTTCGAGCGCATGAAGACGCTCTTGGATTTGGTGGAGGGCATGATGATGGACAAGCGCGCGTCGGCGAGCAAGACGCTTGAGCGGATCGAGCACCTGTGGACTGATGAGGAGGGCGGGGGATTTGCAGGAGGGCGGGGAGAGGGGCAGCGTCGAGAGAAAAGAGAGGACCAGGAGTGCGAGGAGGAGGATGAGGAGGAGGGTTTGGTTTTCGTGCCGGGGCGACGGGGCTACAACCCTCTCGTGTAAGAGGGGGGCCTGCCCTCCTGAGAAAGCCTGCAGCCCTCTCGAACAGGAGGCCAGAGCTCTCTGGAGGAGGAAGGGGGATTGAGCGGGATGATGGAAGAAGAGTGGGATGGAGAAGATTCTCAATGCGTTGCGAGCAAAATGGAGGTGAAAGGAAGAGCAAAGGCAAAGCGAAGAGGCGAGAAAGTCGAACTCGCGTCTCACATCGGTGTCCGCAGCCACTTGTCGTTTACTTCAATCCTCCCTTTTACCCTCCCCCCTCGTGCGTCCTCCCTCCCTCATGCAAGCAAAATTCAAGCCTCAAGCGGCGGGTGAGACTCCTGCTTGCCTTCCCTGTTGGCGCCGCCCCCTCCATCTAGGAACGGCTGCGTGAGGAGCGGCTGCTCCGGCTGCGACCGCGGCTGGATCGGGAGGACGCGGAGGAGGAGGAGGAGGACGACGAGGATCGAGTACTACGACTGGAGACAGAGGAGGAGCGCGACCGCCGCATGCCCCGTCGCCGTGGCGGGGAGCGCGAGGGTGAGCCGGGCCGGCGGCGCGGAGGGGGCGAGCGAGAGCGGTACCGCCCACCCCGAGGCGGAGATGCCCGCCCACCCGGCCCGCGCCGTGGCGGCGACCAGCCGCGAGGGTCTGGCTGGCGACGGTAGGGGGGGCTGCGTCCGCGCTCTCCTCGAGTAAACCGCCCTGGCGGCAACCGACCTCGGTCGTGTCGACCCCCCCGAGGCGGAGAACGAGACCGGCCCCGCCGCCCCTCCCATTGAGCTCCCCCGCCCCTCCTCTCCGGCGGACCGCCATTGCGATCGTAAAGGTCCCTTTCTCGACCACCGCCACGGGATACAGGAGATCGGCTGCGGCTCCGCCTGTTCGGAGAGCGGGAACGCCGAATGCCACCCTTCGGACCAGTCTCGCTGAAACCGCCTGCACCACCAGGCCGTCCACCCAAAAGCACAAAGTTCACTTTCAAAGGTGCGCCGTCAAGCTGACCACCGTCCATGTACAGCTGGGCTTCCTCAGCGTCCTTCCGATGATCGTACTCAACATAGGCGAAGCCCCGCGATAAGCCCACTCGTCGGTCAAGTACCAGTTCCACACGCGACAGCTTCCCAAATGTGGCGAATATCTCGTTGAGATGCTCCTCTGTCACGTTTCTTGTTAGACCAGAAACATGCAATTTGGCGGGCTCATCATCCTCTTCCGCTTCCTCGGAACCAGAAGCTTCACCACCGGCAGGGCTCGGTGACCTCAGGCGTTTGCCATTATCTTCTCGCTCCCTTGCAGCACCGTCGGCCACCGAAGCTGGATGGGATGGAGAGGGCAATGCGGAATCATATCGCTGCCTATTTTCGTCGTGCTCGGACTTCGTTGTAACATCTTCTAGGTTACCTCCGCGCGAAGAAGGGGCGTGAGTCGAAGACGCTGCTGCTGCCGATGACGAAGAGGCCGCAGAAGCTTCGGAACAGGACCGCGACCGTGACATACTAAATATATCATGAGATTAAGGGACGTGATAATACACTGAGTTTAGTGCCAAGGATTCGGCTCAAAGCGTCATGGAAGATGAAGTACGGGGGGTCATCATCACATCCGAAGCAGGCGGTGGCCACGGGCCGGGGCCAAGATGAGGAAAAAATGCGCGAAACGCGGCGGGTCGCGGTCGGATGCGACGCGGCCTGGGTCCCTGCAAACCACCGTGATAGTCACACGTCCCCCCGCCCAACATGTCCTCTAATGTTTGTTTCATACACAGGTAGTGATCAATCTCTGAATGTTTAAGTAACTGATTTCCAATAAATGTAAATAGGCGAAAATACACAAGGGTCCGCTGACGCCTGGCTTGCAACAGGCAGCAGAAGGTCATCATCTATCACACGTGTCTCGAGATAGGTTGCCCTCGGACTGATGCCTCCGTCCCCTGCCGCAGCGTTACGTGACAAGCGGGTAGGGAAATGTGTTTTTTGGCCGAAATTGGACATTTATACGGCAATCTGAATAATGTTGGTGACGGTTGAACGCCATGACAGGTACTGGGCGACGTGCGCTCGATACTTAAGAATTTAAAGCAATGGCCAACGGCTGCACAGCCCAGCAGCCAGTTTCAAGCTGTCATTCGGGAAAAGGTATTCAACAAAGCCATGTAGGAAAGATATGGTTCTGCCGCAAAATCGTTGATTAACACGACAACCGTCCTTTTCTTCTTCAGTTTCTTGAAGGGCATCAATCTTCCGACAACGAAGCTTCGAAGGCACGCCGTCAGCAAGCAAATGATTATGCACTTATGCTGAAAAAGTTGGATAGGCAAAAGGTGCTACATGAATAGGATCATATTGGGGCATGCACATCATTTTTTTCATGGAGCTTTCCTCATATCACAATAGGACATCGCCTTAGTTTTGAGCGGAGAGCGGGCTCCACAACGAGAACTCGTGAAGTTGGCAGCTGCACGATGTGGTTTGAGTGTACCGGAAGCACCATCGATGGAAGGAATCGATTTGGAAGACGGTGCAAAGCGAGGATACACTGCCCTGCGACAAACGTGGAGGCCTAATGTGAAGTCGGACGTCACGAAGAAATATAGTCAAAAGGTTGAGGAAAAAATTGGAAAAGAATTGGGGGAAGGAAAGTAAGCTGAAAAATGTAGGTTCTCACATGGCATCAATAATGTGTTGGTTCCGATGTTAATTTCCTGGGCAATGTGCTATATGGGCCCTTTTCTAAAAAAACGCCAGTCAAAAGTAGCAGCGGTACGTTTCGATCGTACGACATTAGGGTTATGGGCCCTACACTCTTCCTCTGAGCTACGCTGCTTCTTGGTCCGAGGTCGGCAGACCCTAATGTTTATATTGGTCGTGCTTGTGGGTCGTACGGGACATGTGGATATGTGGGCAAACTATTGCAAATAAAGATTTTTACATGAGAAGAGGGCGCCACATCCGCACTCCTACTTTCGGAGTGTCGGAGTTTAATAGTTTTGATGCTTCGAAGAGCGACACGGTGGAGACCTTCGATTCTAATGCGCAACAACGCATGCATGCAGCTTGAGGCACCGTCACCCACGAACCGGACCAGTAATTACCTCTATATTGAATATGGTGGCATTTTTCCACAACTTTTCACGGACGCAGTCAAGACGTTTAAATCCTAACGACATTTTTTTACAATTTGTACATATATAACACGCATAAATCATGAGCTGCGTGCCATGTCATGCATGTCGAAGACCTTTTTGTCTATCGTGAAATGAGGGCGAGCACACACCAAGCGCATGTTGGGAAGGATTTTCCCTAATCCACCCCTACATTCCAATCACACCCCAGGCTACACTTGCTCAATGTTTAACAAATGTAAGCTCACAGCAGTATATGCATTCAGTGCATCTGCTCAGCGAAATCGAAATCAGAGAAGGGGTCTTTGATCTCTCCTTTTTGTTGGGGTCCGACAAGAAGGCGACTTATTTCAAAATTTTGAACTACCGTTGAACTTGGGCAGAAGTTGGCCAACGGAAGACGCATGCACAGGTTATACTCATCAAAGCATTTCACACTCGTTTAAAATCTAAGTCCACTTTTATAAACATCCGCTTCTTCAAAGCACAAACGGCAAACTCCATGCCATTGACAGACTTCCACAGAAGCTCTAAGAAACCGCATCCGGTGCCTCCCCTTAGCTCCCTAGCCTCCTCCCCTACTGCTTGCCGTCCATGTAGTTTTCCGCCTCCGTCAGCACCGCCAGCATCGACAGATATTCCATATTTAAAGTCTTTCTATAGACACTCCCACTCGCCACCACAACGCGTGTCTCACGTCCGCAGCAATACACAGACTTTGGGAAAGGTCCTTTCTACCAGTGGGGCACGCATGCAGGCAACCTCGTCGGATCGAGAGAAGATACGGTCAACCACCCGAGTAATAAATTTAGCAAGCCAATATCTTAGAAGAAAAACGGGCACTTCATTTTCTTCTGATTTGTCATCGACCCTTTCGGGGCAGGAAGCATCCAAAGGCAAGCCCTCAACTTCCAATGGCGCCAGGTTCGGCACTATTCGCCCAGTACCCCGTCAATACCTGAATTACCACGTCAGACAGCGTGAAAATGGCGCCTGGCAAGCAACAGTGTCTTTGGTGCAACCTTTTGTGAGAGGTCTCTGGACAGACCCGCAAGGTACCCGGCCGGGCTATATCACTATGGGGTTCTACAGTACAGAGCAAGGAGCACTGGCTGCATGTTGCAATCATGCCCCCCCCGTATGGGCGGAGCCCCTTAAGGAATCCATCTGTTACATGTGTCTAGAGTATCGGAAAAAAATGTACAGGTCGCCATTGCATTGCAGAAACTGCGGGCAGCTCGTTTGTCCAAAATGTTCGAAGTCCCGGTGGCCCCGCGGCATGCTTCCCTCCACCTACCATAACAATGAAAGTACAGTCCGCGTATGTGATGCATGCAATCACCTTGCGTGGAATTTCCGTCGTGCCTTGAAAGAAGGAGACCGCATTCGAGCATTGGAACTTTTTGCGAGTGGAAATTTGAATATCTGGATGCCTTTCATCATCGAGTCGGTGCGGGAGTATCCAGTTCACTGTGCAGCTGAGGGCGGCAATCTTGATCTTCTTCGATGGCTTGTTAATGAACTTGGCTGTCCATTGTATGAGACGGCAGATGGCGCATCGCCGCTTCTGACGCATCGAGGGGACAGTGTTTTAGGCGTGGCTTCGCGACATCGTCGAGTTACCATAATGCGATGGTTGGTGCAGGAGAAAGGTTGTAAGATATCGGAAATTATAGAGAGGCGACAGCTGTGGGACATTATTGACTTTTTATTAAAAGGGAACGCCCACAACGAAGATGAAAAGGATTACCGTGTAGTTTTGGGTGGCGATCTTCCAATATCTCGACGCCCTCTGGGGGCATCGAAGGCGCCAACATCCTGCCAGCATCCATACTGAAGAATCAATCCCAGGGAGGGGGAGTAGGGATTGTGCTCAAAAAAATGTTGACAATGTGTTGGGCCGAAAGGAGGCGACTACGGACAGATACAGCGCCTCCAGGTCGAATGAGGGATGTTATAGAGGTCAACCAGGGAATTTGTGGCTGCTAGTGAGGCATCTTGTCATGGCACTTTCGGTTGCTATTAAACCCTCAGCCTCAAAGCTGAGCCTCGAAGAAATGGAATTATAAAGTACTGCGGGAGAGGCTGTTGTGAGAGAGGAAGGGTAGATAACATGGACGGTAGGATTTAATCTTAGTCAATAGAGTCATAACACAGAGCAAAGCGACAATAAGGGAGAACCTTGAAATGTACATGAAGGCGTGTCAAGCAAGCACATGCGAAGTTGTCTTGTGGCTCGCAAGGCCGGTGAGACCAGACCGTCTTAAAAGAAGCAGAGACGGGGTCGGACCACGGGATTGGACGTCATGCTTTCCCTTGGGGTCCTGTCTCATCCAAGTAATCCTCAGCTTAAGATTCGACGACCTCGGAACCAAGAAAAATCTTCGACCCCCACATGGTACACCGACAAGTTTGAAGCGGTCCTTTTCCTTTGGCCCATATTCCGGTCCCCGGATCCTGCGGCTCGCCATCGCCCATGATCCTTCCTCGTCACCCCCTCGCCTCGCCTCATCATACGTACGGCGGCTCGGCCCGCATCCTGCAGCTGGGCAGCTTTGTCACCTTACACGCCAGGACATACCTGCCTCCCGCATGCAGCCCTCCTTCTCCGAAAGAGAAGACGAGGCGGAATGGCCTGATCAACAACGTCGGTGGCCTGCTCTGTACGGCCGGCTCACGCCAGTATGCACCGGCATGGAAGAAGCATGCGTCGAGTTCCTGTGCTCCTCGCCCACACCGAGCTGTCCCTCGTGGTTTTGAGGACGGGTGATCTATGGCCTCCCTGTCGTAATTTTTCTTCCTGTCTCATTCTCTTCCAGTCACACCACAGCAACGATGCGGTTGTCGTCGACCTGTCTTTTTCTGGCCATCACGGGGGCTACGGCTTTCTTTTGCCCCAAACCCATGCCCCACCTGATGTCAGCGACTAGAGGCTTCGTCCCTGCGCATGTCGCGACGGCACAACGCGTACGAGAAGTATCCGGGGATGTCAGTCACCGACAAGGCGCGCTCTTCATGGGAGAGCAGTTTGATTATGACGTCATTATTGTTGGGTGCGGGGTAGGAGGACACGGAGCGGCCCTGCATGCGCGTTCAGAGGGTCTCAAAACAGCGGTTTTCTCGGGCAGGGACGTGGGGGGGACATGTGTTAATCGAGGGTGTGTGCCGTCCAAAGCACTTTTGGCAGCGTCGGGACGAGTGCGAGAAATGAAAGATGCGCACCATTTGAAGGCCTTGGGTATCTCTGTAGAGGGCGATATTACATACGACCGCGCCTCGGTGGCAGCGCACGCGGCAAATTTGGCGAATAAAGTCAAGGGTAACCTTGAAAATTCCCTCAAGGCGCTAGGAGTGGAGGTAATCGAAGCTAAGGGTGTGTTGGCGGGTCCGCATAAAGTGATGGGAGATGGAAAAGTCTTTACGGCAAAGGATATCATCCTGGCGCCAGGCTCGCTGCCTTTCGTGCCGCCGGGCGTCACGTGCGACGAGAAGACAGTCTTCACGTCCGATGGGGGCTTACGACTGGAGCGCGTGCCCGAATACGTGGCCATTATTGGGTCGGGATACATCGGCCTGGAATTTTCGGACGTGTACACGGCCCTAGGCTCGGAGGTGACCTTCATCGAAGCCATGGACCGCATTATGCCTACCTTTGATCCTGAGATTGCGCGCGTAGCGGAGCGCCTCCTGATCAAGCCCCGCGCCATCGACTACCGCACTGGTGTTTTTGCAAGCAAGGTGACCCCGGGAATACCGGGAGAAAAACCAGTAACGATCGAGATGATCGATGCCAAGACCAAAGAGCTGGTCGAGGTGCTGGAGGTGGACGCGTGTATGGTGGCCACGGGGCGAGTGCCTAACACGAAGGAGCTTGGGCTCGAAGAAATGGGCGTGGAGACCTTTCGCGGGTTCGTTCAGGTGGACGAAAACATGCGAGTGCTGACCAAGCCGGAGACGGAGGGCGGCGAAGTGGTGCCCAATCTATACTGTATCGGGGATGCGAATGGGAAGTTGATGTTGGCGCATGCCGCGTCTGCGCAAGGAGTGTCAGCGATTGAGAATATCAAAGGCCGCAAGCACGCTGTCGATCACAACACAGTCCCCGCTGCCTGCTTCACGCACCCCGAGGTGGCCTTTGTTGGGCTAAGCGAAGAACAGGCCAAGGCGAAAGGCGAGAAGGAGGGATTCAAGGTCGGCAAGTCCATCGGACATTTCCGTGCAAACTCCAAGGCCCTGGCCGAAGGGGAACCGGACGGGATCGCTAAGGTCGTGGTCAACAAGGATACGGGAGACCTTCTAGGCGTGCATATTATTGGCCTGCATGCAGCGGACCTGATTCAGGAATGTGCGAACGCAATGGCTGCCAAGACACCAGTCAGTGAGCTCGCCATGATGGTGCACACACACCCAACGCTATGTGAGGTCTTAGACGAGGCCTTCAAGGGCGCTGTCGGCCGCACCGCTCATTAAGAATCATGCCTGGTTTTGTGCGTGAGCTATCGCGTCTGTCTTAGTGTCGTCAGCGTCCTTCTATAGCTCTCTCTCTGTAGCAGGGTAGCGCAGGTTTCTATACATACGTGGGTGTGCTTTTTTGACCTGTCGTTTTTCAGGGTGGAATGCGAGAGAGGAAAGAGGCAAAGATTTATCTGTTATGACTGGATATATGTATGACAATCTTAGTGTTGATCCTGTGTGTTGTATTGCGCGTCGCGTGTGGGATGGGAAGTCGGGGGAGTTGCGTCAACGCGTATCGTGATTGCCGTCTTTCTGACATGTGCCAAGGCCTCGCTTCTTATTTCTGAAAAATAATCCACTTTTAACATTTTTACGTCAAAGAGCCATAAAATCGGCTACTTTGCCAAATTTGAAGCAACTTATTTTGGTTTCCTCGCCTGTTGTTTCTATCTTTAACGGAGGGCCTGCGCACTCTGTGGCCTACAAAGAAGGAGCAGTATTACGCATCCGACAGAATGAGAAAACCATAGAGGCATAAATATTACATAAACAGAAAACCATGCTTTAAAATGCCAAGTTACCCTGGAAGGGCTGGTCAAACTTCCGGGCCCTACGCGGTCGGGGCGGCTGAGAAGATCGAGCGTCCTGGCTCGCGTCCACGCATTCGGCGCCAAGGAAATGGTGGCGAGACACCAGCGCACATACCACTTTGATATCTTCCCGCAGGCCGATGTGGACGCCATTGGGCGCGGTCTCTGCTGCTCTACGATGTAGCGTCATCATTCCGTGTCCTGCAAACCTCACCGCTCCCTGGAGCGGTGGACAGTGCTTTGCGGATTCTTTTCCTCTGTAATCAGATCCTCTTGCAATCTTTCGTGTAGTGGCTACCTCCACGTACGAGGCTTGTCTCTATGCGCATATATACGCCCTGACTTTTTCTTCCGATGACATACTACATCACCTTCTAGACGTGATCATGCAATTGCTTTCCGTCGCGGCTTTGCTCGTGGGAGCGTGTCCGGTTGCTGCCTTTGTTCCCAGCGCACTGGCACCCTTCCGGGCCACCACCTCTTCACGATATAATGGGCCTTCCAACGCCAGGTAAGCCGGAAAAAATGTACCGCTTCCCCTGAGTACACATGTCATGGAGCAATATATGATAGAGCACTTCTGCCTTGGTCGATGATTTTTCTAAGTGCAAGTAATCTTGCATACTTGATGCTCCATATTAGCCTGTGACATAAGCAACAAACGCTTGTAGAGGAATCTAATGCTTTGGCTGTTTTTGGTCTCTGTTTAACAGACGGACGATGCTTTCGATGAGCACGACGGCCGAAGCAAAGCCGGCAGCGGCCAAGTCTGCATCGGAGGGGCGCATTACTCCCCTTTCTGACTATCGCAACATCGGTATCATGGCACACATCGACGCCGGCAAAACTACTACGACAGAGCGAATTCTTTACTACACAGGGAAATCATACAAGATTGGTGAGGTCCATGAGGGTGCAGCTACCATGGATTGGATGGAGCAAGAGCAAGAGCGTGGCATCACTATCACATCGGCCGCTACCACTTGCTTCTGGAAGGACTACCGCATCAATATCATCGACACGCCTGGTCACGTGGATTTTACTTTGGAGGTAGAGCGTTCTCTCCGCGTGTTGGACGGTGCTGTTGCCGTCTTTGATGGAGTGGCCGGTGTGGAGCCCCAATCCGAGACGGTTTGGCGCCAGGCCAATAAGTACAAGGTGCCGCGCATGTGCTTCGTCAACAAGATGGATCGGATGGGGGCGAACTTCTACCGGTGCGTTGAGATGATCAAAAAGAATCTGGGCGCGAATCCAATTGTGCTTCAGCTGCCCATCGGTGCCGAGTCCGACTTCCTGGGTGTGGTGGACTTGGTCCGCATGGAGGCTATCACCTGGCGGGACGAGGGGCTAGGGGCCCAGTTCGACGTGGTGCCCGTGGCCGAGTGCGCCAAGGTCTCGGACGAGCTCAAGGCGCTATCCAAAGAGTGGCACGAGAAGATGGTGGAGCAGGCGGTGGAGGAGGACGAAGAGGTGTTGATGGAGTACCTGGACGGGAAGGAGCCATCGGTTGAGGTCCTGAAGAAGTGCATCCGGCAGGGTACGCTCAAGCAGCATTTCGTGCCCGTCCTCACGGGGTCGGCCTTCAAAAACAAGGGTGTTCAGCCGCTGCTTGACGCGGTTGTCGACTACATGCCCTCCCCTACAGAAGTGGAGGATATTCAGGGCGTCCTCCTCACGGGTGAACCCACCTCGCGCGCCTCCGACGACGACGTGCCTTTCTCCGCGCTGGCCTTTAAGATCATGAACGATCCATTTGTGGGCCCCCTGACTTTCGCACGAATATACTCCGGCGTCCTTGAGGCCGGCTCTTCTGTCCTCAACTCCCCCAAGAACAAGCAGGAACGCGTGGGTCGAATGCTGGAGATGCACGCGAATTCCCGCACCGAGCTGAAGAGTGCGCGCGCGGGCGACATTGTGGCCATCGTCGGGCTCAAGGACACTATCACGGGAGAGACGCTGTGCGACAAGGAGAAACCCGTCATTCTGGAGAAGATGGACTTCCCGGATCCCGTCATAAAGATCGCGGTGGAGCCCAAGACCAAGGCGGACACGGAGAAGATGGGCATGGCCTTGAACCGGTTAGCGGCGGAGGACCCTTCCTTCCGCTACTCCCGCGACGACGAGACGGGCCAATCGATCATCGAGGGCATGGGGGAGCTGCACTTAGAGATTATCGTGGATCGTATGAAGCGCGAGTTCAAGGTCGAGTGCAATGTGGGCGCCCCGCAAGTCGCTTATCGCGAGGCGATCACCCGGGCTGCGGACGTGGACTACACACACAAGAAGCAAACCGGTGGGTCAGGACAGTTTGCACGTGTGAAGATTCGCTTTGAACCTATGACTGAGGAGGAGGCGACAGGAGAAGAGGACCAGGACGGGAAGAAGAAGGAGCGCAAGGCGTTCGAGTTCGAAACTCAGATCAAGGGTGGCGCCATCCCCAAGGAGTACATCCCGGGGGTGATGAAAGGGGTGGAGTCGGTGATGGGCAACGGCGTGCTTGCAGGCTTCCCGGTGCAAGGACTGAAGGCTACGCTCGTCGACGGCGCCTTCCATGACGTGGACTCCTCCGTGCTGGCCTTCGAAATCGCGGGGCGAGCAGCGGCTCGGGAGGGCCTGCGCAAGGCGGGGTCGAAGCTGATGGAGCCTATGATGAAGGTGGAGGTGGTGACGCCCGAGGAGTACATGGGCGACGTAATTGGAGACATAAACTCTCGACGCGGGCAGATCGCCGAACTTGGGGAGCGTGGCAATGCCAAGACGGTGGAGGCCATGGTGCCCCTGGCGAACATGTTCCAGTACGTTTCCGCCCTTCGTTCAATGAGCAAGGGCCGAGCCTCCTACTCGATGGAGCTTGCGGCCTACGACCTGGTCCCGCCGAATGTGCAAGAGGAGGTCGTAAAGAAGTTTGGCAAGAAGACGCCAGAGGACGAGGAGGAGTAAGCGACACGTCGGCTGCCAGCGATGGGAAGGCCAGAAGGTGGACATTGAATATGTGTGGATAGTGTCTACGGAGATCTGCAAAGTGTCCTGCTAAGAGGGACACACGCAATGGTGGGAATAAGAGGGGTGGTGAGGAGGCAGGCGATAGGGATCACACTCTTGAGGTCGCCAGGAGAGGAAGGAGACTCAATTCTCCTACCGTGCCTTGCGAGCTTGGAGAAAAAATTGTTGGGCTTATAACTAGGAGGCGGAGGAATCAATGCGCGAAGAGGGAAAAAGATGGCAGCAAGAAAGCGATACCCTAGGCAATCATAGACGCGTATGGTACGCATGTTCGTTCTTTACATTTGTATACCTGACTTTCGATACAGTATTATCATTGCTACATGCATTAGCCAGCATTGCCATTTTGACACGATGATTGATTTAAAAAGACTTCTTGCGCAGCTGAGAACTGAGCACCCGCCACTTCCGAAATCACTGCCGAGTCTTGCGGCTCTTTGATACCTAGGGCCCTCCGCACCTCCCCCATGATAAAGAAGGATCCGCACACTACAACTGTCTCCTGGGCCTCGTTCTTCGTATTTTCATCCATTTCCAGGTTGTCAGATTCTGCACGTTTAGTGAAAGACACTGCGGCGGCCTGCAAGGCAGTGTCAATACCCTCCTGGACAGAGGCGTAGCCGTAGTTCCCCGACGGGAGCGAGGCGCCTAAGGCGGCAGCTGCTTCTACCAAGGCCATTGGCGTTGCCGCACGGGGGTGACGCGCTTGGATGATGTGCAGACGTGGAGGAGGCACGAATGCGAGGACGGTCTGCAGGCACTCGCGGATGTCCTTGTCGGCGGAAAGGCCCAGGACCAGTCTGACGACGGGTTCCTTCCACGCGGGGGGCGCCTGTGCTCCTCGTGCCTGAAGCTCGCTCTTTGTCGGCGAGAGAAGACGCTCAAAAAGGCGACGGAGTGCTGGGGGATTGTGGCCCACGTCCAACACCACGCGCACGCTGCGGTTCCCCACCCGCCGCTCCATCTCCTGGAAGCGACAGGGCGGTCGGCTCCGCAGGCCGCGAGCGAGTGCGAGGTCCCCCTCCGGGCCCTCCCGCCAGGGAAGGGCAGGCTGGGATGTGCGCAGATATTCGAGAGCTGTTCGAGCGATGGCCGTATTTTCTTCCTCGAAATTAGGGTAGGGTCCCTTCGGCACCAGCAGGACTGGAGACTGGCGCTCGGCCGCGATGGCCCCCAAGAAGTCGTGCGGGACATGAGGTCCGAGGATGACGGGCACGCCTGGCTTGATTATACCGGCTTTTTCGCGGGCTATAGCTTCAATGCTAGAGCCAAGAATTCTTGTGTGCTCAAGACCGATAGAGGTGAGAACAGCGAGGCGCGGCTTCTCGATAATGTTAGTGGCGTCCAGGCGTCCACCCAGCCCGACTTCCACGACTGCAGCTCCCAATTCACGCCGAGCAAAAAAGCTGAAAGCTAGTGCAGTAGTTATCTCAAAGAAAGTGGCGGGAATAGCTTGAGCCCCGCGGACTTCCATAATCTCACTTAAAAGGGTCTCGACTTCGGCCTCGCTTATGAGCTCGCCATTCACCTGCATACGCTCCCGAAAACTTGCTATGTGCGGGGAGACGAAAAGGCCGGTGCGAATGTTGGAGTACTCCAAGCATTTTGCCAGTTTGAAGGCGACCGAGCCTTTGCCATTAGTCCCGCCAACATGCACGATGTTCGGGACCCTCTGAAGGGGCCTCCCGATCGCCTGGTGTAGCGCTTGAATGTTATCGAGACCGAGCTTAGCTGCGCAATACATGTTCACCTGATACAATTTTCGAACCAGCAACTCGTATCTTGACATCTTTGTCGCACTCGTTGCCATCGTTGCAGATACACAGGTGCCAAATTGAGCAGGAGATAGGGAGGAAAGGAGGCGAGGGGCTAGGTGGGGAGGTAGACAGAGGGATGCAGGGGGGGACAGGGGGTGCTGCTGAGCGGCTTAATTGGGATTGTAGATTTATAGTCAGGACGACGCCATAGAGGATGGCACGGGAAAGAGCTGTGAGGTGATAAGTGAATGAAAGTGAGCCTACGCTGAAGACCTCCGGCGCCGCGTACTGGGCCCCTCCAGCCCCTGAGCGCTCCTCTGGCTACGACACGTCCCTGTCCCGCGACTGTATGCAAGACGGTCTCTTTTCCTCCTGCCTTTGGCCGTACTCGGCAGGATCCCGGGAGGTACCTGCCCGCGATTGTCTCATCCAAGTCCCTTGCTGCTCAATACTTCCAGACATCTCCAGGGATCTCCAATTGGGTTTCTCGTCCCGCTCGCCCGAGTCGCCAAGGTCTAGCTTCGCCTCTTCCTCGCGGCACCAGGAGAAATTCGACGCGTGGCTACTTCACTTCTGAGAGGGCCGTCTTGTTACCGGGGGAAAATATCCATGTCATCGAACAAGGGACGAAAAGCAACGTGGCCACGGATACTGCGGTGCTCTGAGAGAACCGCGCGTCCACCACAAAAAATCGACAGCAGTCAGATGGAATGCGAGGCCTCAGTTGATGAATTGCGGCGCTTAGAAGGCTACCATGCGTTCATGAACGAGATCTTGCTCAGTGGAGCAGTGGGATCGCTATCAAATGGAGATTCGGACGTATTTTCACCCCTAACGCCGCAAGCTGTGATCGACGACCCAATTTCGTTAAGTCGTGCAGCGGAAAAACTCGTTTTGAACACTATCGCAAGCCGACACGCCAACTTGTACCTGCTTCATAGCCCAAGCATTGCGTCGAACATCCTTGGTCACGGAGGCAATCTGCTTCCTTTGTTTCTCACCAGCTGGTCTATGGACGAGAGGGGTCAGCCCCGTATTAAGCGCATTCCTGTGGCGATGCAACAAGACGAAATTGAGCGCATGGAGGAGGAGGGCGACTCGACCGCTTTGGGTCTTAACATTGCACTTCGTGAGGAAGGGCCTCTGTTGCTCGGAGGTGTGTCTTTAGTGGCACGAATACTCGACCGTAAGGGTCAAGTGCTCGGCTTAGTTGAAGTAACTATTGATAAGGCCCCTGAGGACTTCGATGGAGACATCTTCCCTCAGGCTCAAGTCTCCGCACTGGACAGCGTCCAGGACCAGCTGGCCTCCGTTCTTTTGCTTCTCCGCCTCGTCTTGCTGCGAAGCCAAAGAGAAGACCCTTTGCTCGCTCCTTGCGTCAATCAGGCCGGAGATCCGGCGGCGTCAGGAATTGTTTCCCCGAGCACACGTCGCATCCAAGCGAGCTCCGCTCTTGGTAACCCTCCTGTGAATCGTTTTAGTGAAAACACTTCATTTCCTCGAAAAGCTCATTTTGACTCTGGTGACAAATTCGACGGCGAAGCGCTCGCGCCATCGATAGGTTTTGCCGGAGAGTTGGCGCAACAGCCGCCAGAAAGAGGGGAACTGAACGCACTGCGACAGAAATATCTCAAGGCCAAGAGCTATATCCGGCGCCTGGAAAGGGGTTTGAGGCTAAAGACTCGGTCGGAAGGTCGAGCCTTGCTGGCCCGACAGGCGACCGAGGGGGCCGAGCGCCTGTTTGCGAGAACGGAGGAATTGCAGGCCCTTATCACGGAACTCTCGGGGAGGCAAGAACAGCTGCGACTAGAGAATGAGACGCTTCGTGCAGCCAAAGTGAAAGCTTTAGATGCAGCCAACGCAGCTTCTTCCCAAGAAGCCGAAGCCCGCACTCAATTTGAGTCGCTGGCAAGGACACATGCACGCTCCGAAGACGAGCTGCGCACCCGAGTATACCAGCTGGACAGCGAGAGCCGTGCTATGAGGGCCAATGCTGTGCGATACGAAGCCGAAAAGAATGCTTTAATACGCGACAAGGAGAGGCTCGAACGTGATTTGTTGCGGTGTCAGAAGAAACTAAAAGATAGCCAACAAGCTGTCAAGCAGGCGCGGGATTATCAGGAGATATCCCAGGCTGAACTCTGGGACTTGAAGGAGAGCTTGGAACGTATGGAGGCCGGGACGAATGAGTTGCGGCAACATTTTCAATACTCGCAAAATTATGATGGCGGCGATCCGATTCCATCGTAGAAACGAAAGGGAAGAAAGAAATTGCAATATAATCTTGCTGCACGCCAATCTTATTCCAGTCACTATTCTGTCTAAAGCTACATGCTTCTTCATGTGCTAGGCGGCCTCGTAGCTAGGACGTTGTGTGTCTGGCGGCGTGCATTGCATTTTTCTATTTTGTCGCGTTCCATACCCCCTCTTCTCAAGCTGGGAAGGGCTTGTACTGCACGCGGGACCTCCCCAGCCACCACCCGCTTTAATACCTGCGCGATGTCACCAAGCCAAATAAGTCTATGTAATTCTGTGAAATGCCGTGTGCATTTCTTTTTCTGTGGCCCACTGGCGCGAGACGAGAAAGCGGCGCACGACACGAATACGTTCCCTCCTTCGCCCCGCTCGCCGTCTCCCTGCTGCTTCAAGAAGTCATGTCCTCGCCCTGCCCAGAGCTCTCTTTGACAACTCACATCACTGCTAACTCCGTCCGGCCGGATGACACGCGGATAAATGGTGTCTCACCCATGGAGACACGTTCCCATCTTTGAATTTGTATGGTAATTTAAAGATATTTGAAACCGCACCAACAGGATGGCGCAGACGCCTGAGCTTTCACAGCATCAGCATACGTCTTTGACGCTGTCAGTAATGACAACAGTTCTGGACCAGAATGAAGACATCCTGCTTGCCATTTCTGAAAGTCAGCGGTTGGGTGAAAACGTGCGGGCTGCAAAGTACCAACGACAGCTACAGGAGAACCTCTTGGTTTTGACGCAGCTTTGTGACAGTCAAGAATACTACCCGAAGTCTTTTCGGGAAATGGCCTTGAAAAAGCTGCCTCGGCAGAGGAAAATCGCTACTGAGATGCCTGTTCCTTCCATGGATGTCCTACATTGTGTCGACGGAGCAAATATAACCCACAGACAAGCCCAGCAACGTGTATCTCCGCTGTGCCGTCAGCCTCAAGCCTTTCAGGAGCAGCAAAAATCTTGTCTTGGCGCTAGATGTGACACTTCATGCAACAAGTCAGCACTTTCCCCGTCTGTCATTGATGGTGATCACATTTCATTGCAAAGATTGCACACGGCACAACCTTTAAGTATGTCAGACGCTGCTGATCCGCTCTCGATGGACAGGCACAAAGCACAATTGACTTTGCAAAGCCAGTCACTTAATACCGGAGGAGGAGAGATGCTGAAGATGGCACAAGCCTCACCGCAGGACGATGCAATGCAGTTGATGCAGCAGCATATTCTGCACCAGCAGCAGATGTTACAGCAACACCAACAACATTATCAGGCCATAATTCATCAGCAGGAGCTGTTGGATGAGCGACAACGGGAACGGATAGAGCTAGGAGATTCAGAGGTATTGGCGAAGAAGAGCTTGTCTTCCTGCTCGGGTGCGAACGCAGGCGATGCGACACCACGTGGAGGGAGATCGGCTCTTGTGCAGACACCGCTTGGACTGATGAAGGTGCAGCTCGTAGGCAACAACGTACAGGAAGCGATGAATTTGCCAGTGGTAGGACAGATGAATTTCGACCCGTCATTGCTGCAGTCTGTCTTCCGTACACCCGAGCAAAGTCTTCAAATGACACAGGCGCAAGCTCAGGGTCTTCAGGCTCAGATACAGTCACAGCAGCAGCCCTGGTACCATCCACAACACTCGCAAGGCGGGTTCCAACAACTTGACGTACTACACAACCCTTCACAAAACCCACAATCAATTTTGAATCCTCTTCCTTCACTTCCCTCTTTTTCTACTCCTGCCGATGTGGCGCCACAATCCGTCACCAATCCTTCTTCCATAACCGGCAATAATTATCTCGACCACATCACTAGTCGTAAGTCCAGACTGCTCATGCACCTTGCTATTCACTCAGAAGCGTTTAAAATCATGTACATCGTCATGCTTGCTCCCTTGCCACTCGCAAACAGTCGTGCGAAAAAACGTCCGTGGTACCTATTGGAGCTCAATTGAGGAAGGCCGCTTATTGCACGCTGTCCAGTTATACGGAGAATCAGGTAAGAAGGAGTGTATGAGGAGCTTTCCAAAGACGTTTTCTCACTTTTCAGATGGAACTTCTGACAGACTTCGAACAGATCGCCCAATTTGTGGGTACCAAATCTCGGACTCAGGTTCGAATTCGCCTGAGGAAACACGCGGAGGGATCTCTTCCCATCATGGCACGTTCTCCTCTTCAGCCAATCGGGGCATCATTTGGGTAGACCGCTATGGATATCGCATCAAGTACGCACAGGGAAATGTTTGTGGCAGGATGGAAGTTGGCGAAAAGTACACATGATACGCGAGGACGAACCCTGTAAGATATATCACTTGACATAAAAGCGAACAAAATATTTCGTGCTCGTGTCATTTCAAAGCAATGACTTTGAAAAGGGCACAAGGACGTTACTATCTCATAAGTTTGACCTTTAAATCATACAGCCCCGTGTGAATGCTTGAAGTCACCCCTAGCCCGTTCTCTTTTTACCTTCTATCTTTACATCGATAGATGAGTCAGTGATATGTTTTCATGTGTTCGACGCTCGCTATCTGACGCGCGGATTCGTCTCCGCGCAATCATTGTACCAGGAATGGAATGTAGCGACACAACACGTGCACTTGATAGACTCTTAAATCTTTCCGTGCTCCTGATCAGATGTGATTCCTCCTACCAAATCCGCATGATCGCGTCTGTGTGCTTTCGATCATCGATTGCCGGTCAACGTGGAGACATATATAGGCTTACTTGGATTCTGATGTCTAGTTCCTGCTTGTTCTCCTCGATGGGACCGTATTCACCTGTAGTCTCTTCAAGTTCATACATGCAACATTTTTCTGCGTCGGTGCTTTTCCCATGAAGGTCCTTTTCTTTTCTGAATGACGTGAAGCCGCCGCCGCTTTCACGGGGTTCATAAGTGTGCACTGCTTTTCCATATGTGATATTACGCGTATCTGCCTAAGTGAACCCTCTCCTCTGCAATCGTCCCGAGACCCCGCCTCTCTATTGTGGTGTTTTGACCCTCTACAATGTGTGGATCTAGCCACACAGTATGTATAATATGAAAATAGAGTACCTTTCGTTTGCTTTCTGTCCTTCACATACATACACATACACGAACGTAATTATGCAATAATGATCCAAATATGGCTTGTATACTACTCCAACATGCTCAATCCGAAAACCAGGCTAGTAAGAATAGGGCTGGTCAGCAGCATGGTGCATGGATTGCACAGGCGAGGCCTGCGAACCATACATGTAATTCGTTGATGGCGGGTAATGAGCATGGGAGTGAGTATTCACGGATGAATTAGGAAATGGAGAGGGCAAATTATTGGTAATGGCCGTGCCTGGATGCCCATAGCACCCTTTGCGAGTGTGCCAGCCCAGAGCTTGCTTGTTATGGAAGCTCTTTGCGCAGCGCCGACAAATAAAGGTGGAGGCTGGTGTGTGTTGAGCGAGCTGTATTGCATAGGATTCTGCAGCGGTATAGCCGGTGGTGGAGACGTGGTAGGGGTAGGCAGGAGGACCAGTAGAGTGGTGAGGTATGTGCTGGGCATAGGGCAGAGTTGGATTGTGAGAGTGATAGTGTTGCGGGCCCGGTGCCCCCACGCTTGCTGTCAAACTTTCATTGCTATCGACACGCCTAATTTTCGGCTTGGGCGTATCAATTTTATCACTTTTTTCGCCCTTTCTCGCCACACGTTCCTCCGACAATGTGGTGAAAGACGTACTGGAAGCCTCCTCGTCTCGCACTGAATCAGCCTTGCGCTTGAGCGGGCGACGAGGAAGGAGAAGAGCATCCTGCTCGCTGAAAAATACATTTCGCGGAGGAGAGCGAGGGCTTGCAGTATTAGGAGTGCCGCTTCCAAAGTGCGTGGACTCGGTAATGCTTGTCAGAATGCCCTTCCTTTCGGCGGCGGGACGAATCGGTGAGGAAGAAGCGTCGGAGAGGTTAGCTCGATGACCAGCGTCCCATCGACAGTTTCGGTCAGTAAGGATGACCCATTCGGATGTGGTATCCGGATAGACGACAAAATGACAGTTTCGCCGTGATCGGTAGCTCCGCACGTAAACGTCCACATAGTTGCGCGCGCCATGATTTTTGTAGGAGACTACTCGGCCCACGAAAGAATTACCGTCCGCTATGAAAGCAGGCACCAAAGCTGTCCCTTCGTGCACCGGTAAATCGCTCGTTGGTTCCGGTGGAGATGAAGCAGAGGTATTTGTCGTATGTATCTCATGTTTGAAGGAGAACGTGCCGGCGGAGTTGGCCGTGGCTGAACTTGTCGGGTCGCGAGGTGGCTGCTGCAGTGGATCAGAAAAGGGTACATTCCGAACGAAATTCCTGTTATCAGATTTTGACGCACATGAAGTTGAGGCATGCATCCTGTCCTGATCTTCACTTGCCGTCTTACGACTGTTGCTGTCGGCCCTCTGGAAGGTAGGAGGAGCGGGTTGGTCGCTCGCCTCGGTGGAAAAACTTCCGGAAACGGAGCGGCTGGCACCCAAACTGCTGCCACTGCTTGATACGTTGAATGCAGGTACCCAAGCTGCGTTACTAGGCCCCTTTTGCCGCTCATCTTCATCCACAGGGAGGCATAAAGGCGTTTCAGGTGGCAAAAGGCCGGCTTCAATCTTCATGCGTTGCTCCTTCATGTGGATGGTACCGGGGCAATGCGACAGGTGAGAGCGGAGAGCAAAATGGTTTTTGAAATTAGGTTTACCACAGCGTTTGCAGCGGATGAGGCCATTCTCTTGCACCTCAAATGAGAGGGTAAGCGCGGTACTTTGACGTTTCGGTGCGGATTGCCCAGTGATTTTGCTCTTCTTGAGCGAGCCACTGCTGCCATGGACATTTTTGGACTTGCCACCGCTATTTGAGGCCACTTTCTCTTTTTTGGAAGCGGTGCGTTGAGGATCAACAGCAAACTCACGAGCCGCAGCTGTAAGGTTGCCGAGATTTGTTGCGCCTGCGCTGTTGTGCTTTCGCACTTCCATATCTTCTTCAGCGTCAGCCCCGATCCGGTCGTGGGTCGTCACATTGTTGTAATTAGGAGGAATACGACCCCGGGCCTCTCTCTTCAGTCGTTGCTGTTGGCGCATGGTACCGCGTCGTTTAAGCCTCCCCCAGTCTCGATGGTACTTGGGCACGCCACCGGCCACGGCTCTGTCAGCGGATTTGTCTGCATTGAGCATATTTGCGCGCACGGAGGAGAACTCGCTAGTATATGGCCCATATTCTCGAGCACTTCCCCCGCAAATTCGAGAGCATCCGGAACTGGAATCCCGTTGCTCTATTATGCTGGCCTCTTCATAGTCTGAATCCTCAGAATCGTAAATGGATGCATCTTGCCCATACTTGTCGTGACAACGTCGATAGTAGCCCACGCGATGCCAAGGGCATTCATAGGTGCGCGTGAGTTGCCGCTCAAGCTTACGACTACCGTTTCCTGCCTCATTGACGAGACTGTTGAAAAGATTCCAGGAACTGGCGGAATCGGCTCTAGGATGTCGTGGTGACCGAGGTTTGGTCGCGTTCTCTTCCCACATGTCTGTCTCTTCCTCGGAAGAGGCAGCAAGTTCGCCAGAACCCGAATCCGAAAAAGAGGCATTTGACACTGATGGGTGCCTGAAACTAACAATTATTTTGGCGTCGGCATCTTCATCCTCGTCGTCGCCATGGCATTCCACCACTGGACTGGCTGGACCCCGTACATGCGAATCTTTTCTCCCTGGGTCGGTCTTCGAAGTTGTTATCAACTTATCAGGAGACTTTACATAATGGGCTGATAAAGTCGATATACTCTCTGAGGAGAAACTTCCTTGCTTACTCACTGTCTCTGGAGTTGCAAGCTGTGAGGAAGAAGACGAGGACGCGATCCCGGGCTTTTTGGCTCTGAGAGAAAGAAGCAGAGACTCTCCGTCAGTAGCCCATGCGCTACTGTCTTCTTCAAAATACGTTCGTTCTGGTTGTTTTTGAGTCTTTTGGGACGGTTGCGTACTCTCACATTTCCCTCTGCTTAGCTGCCCCGTCCCACCGGTCGAGTGCATCTCGGTCAGGAAGGAGAGCACAAGCTCCGCGTCAGCCTTGTGCTCCGACGTGTCAGAACTGTCCATCGAGTAAGACCGCGTCGAGTCCCGGCAACTCTCGACCAATGTCTCGCCTGCCCCATGCACGTGCTGCAGTTGAGCTTCAGAGAACCCCATCTGAAAGTCTTTGCCTAAAATCGCTGTCTTTGCGTTTTGCGAGTCCGCACGCGTATTACCTACTCGTGCGCTACATATCTCTGCAAGCTTCGGGGATTCGCCCTCTGCTATGCAAGAAGACTTGCAATTTTCGTTCATCTTTGTAGCTTTTTGTACGCTCGGACTTTCGACGTCGTTTTAGTTTGTAAAAATAATATACTAGGCGCCGCAAAGCGTCGTTGCCGTCCCTGCGCGCAATACAAATTCTCTGCAAGGTTTGAGAGGCAAGTTCATGATGAGAGATAGAAGAATAACATGCAAGCATGTATGGGTGAAGAGGCGTCGTTGCTAAACTGCCAACTTCTTTCGCTGTAAAGTTCGGGGTGACACACAGCAAGAGCGTCGTGCTACAAACGAGGTTACAGGTGCATGGGATGATCAGTCCGGTGCACAGGCTTTGAATCATTTGAAAGAAGATGTGCGTGCAAAAATTTAAGTTGTTCTTCGAGAGATTGATAATCTGGCCATGAATTCATCATAGAAGAACGCAAAAGTGAGCGTTCGACCAGTAGAAACTGTAGGTAATCGACATGCGTTTATCTGTCAAAGATCGAGTTCCAATTTCGCCTTCTGCACAGCAGTTTCCTTCACATAGCCAAGATTCTGTCAGCATAATCGAATCAAGACCATGGCGGTCAGGAGTGTCAGAAATTTCGGTGGGTGTCACCAGGCGTGGTCCAGATGGTGGCGTGTTGAGATTTGCCGTTAGCTCGACCGTTGACGAAACGTCTCGGGCCCAACGCCCCAAGATACTCGCCCCAGCCTCCCCCCAGCGCCCCGTCCCCCCTGGACTCTCTCTTTTTCACGGTATGCATCTTCGGTCTCGCACCACATATTACAGGGAAAATATCAATCAAGTACGCATTGTAGGATCTTGGCAGCGGTAAAACCGGCGTTTTAATTGATATCATCACGAAGGCCTCCTTGAGCCAGTCTTTCACAACGATGGCAAAGTGTCCTCCCGATGGAACCACAATTGCATTTTTTTCTTCCGTCCATTTCCTCATATTTGTAATGGGAATATATTTGAAGACTTCTGATGGATTTATTTGTCCTCGGGGTGGTATGCAGCGATTATCCTTGAGTCCCTGCCCTCAGCAGCGTACGGTGTTTGCTATGATGGCAGGCAGAAAACCACCATGGCAACGCCGGGGGCCGGATAAGAAGCAAGACTCGGAAGATGAATTGTGGGTCCTTGAACAGAGCTTATTGAATGGGAGTTCTCCTCGAACATCTGCCTTTGTTCCGAGCATCACCCCTACTTCAAAAACTTCATCTTCGACCCCCGAAAAGACTGACAATACTTTAAAAGATACGGATGGAAATTTTGGGACGCTTCGAGATGAAGCAAATATAACAGCACAATTTATGTTCGTCGCGAACACTTCGGAGTCTTTGATACGCGTGGATCGATTGTTGACTCAGCGACTGAAGGGCCACAGCCGCAGCTCGGTGTGCGACTTGCTGGACCGCGGCTTCGTCTACGTCAACGGCAGTCCCGCACGGAAGAGTCTCAAAATTGTGGAGGGCGACGAAATATTTGTGCGGCAGTGCGCGACAAATGAGAGGTTGGCAGAAGTGGAGGAGGAGGACATACCTTTGGACGTGTTGTATGAGGACGAACACGTCATCGCCGTGAATAAAGCCCCGGGCATGGTGGTGCATCCGGCTCCCGGAAATCGGAATGGGACCTTCGTCAATGCCCTGTTGGCTCACGTGGCTCGTAGAGGGGGGGAAATTGAAGAGGTTGTCGGAAGCGAGGGTCGTCCAGGCGTGGTGCATCGGTTGGATAAGGGCACAAGCGGAGTGTTACTTGCGGCCAAAACCGCCCGAGCTCACGCGGCCCTGTCGTCCGCATTCGCCGAGCGCCGTGTCAACAAGACTTACTTGGCGATCAGCATTGGAAATCCGAGCTCACAAGGAGCGGTAATCGACGTGCCCATTGGCCGACATCCCAGGGATAGGCAGCGGATGGCTGTGGCCATGCAAGCGCGCACGTCGCATACCTCTCCTTTTCCTGGCGCGAGCTATGCCCAGGACGCAGTGCTGAACTATGACGGGTACAGTGAGGATGATCAGGAAATTGGGTACAATTCGACAGAGGGAGAAGAGCTCTTGATGGGCCGCGGGGGAAATTCGGGGAACACGCCTTTGACGGGGCGCAAAGCACGCAGCACGGTCAAGACCCTCGCCTTTGATGGTCGGCTCAGCGTGGTAGAGGTAGGGATTGAAACAGGGCGCACGCATCAGATCCGCGTACACCTACAGCACCGCCGGAATCCCGTGCTGGGAGATGAACTGTACGGGAATGCTCAGTGGAACGCTCGGGCACGGCGGCGGTGGGGAGTCACTCGACCGATGCTGCACGCCCTCCGCCTGGTGGTGGACCATCCCGTGACAGGGGACCCTTTGCGTCTTGTCGCACCAGTGCCTCCAGACATGCTTTCAGTTGCACATGGCATATGGCCCCAAGTAAAGGGAAGAGAGAATGAGGAGTGGTGGGATATGGTAGATCGAAGGCCCTCAGCGGGAGACGAAAGTATGACGGACGGGAAAGATTTGATTGAATCCCAGCAGGGGTGGGAAGAGGTAGTTCATGACCCCAAGGCTGGTGAGAGAGTAGTCGATGAGTTTGACTGGGAGATCGATTAAGAAGAAGCTGGAACAGGTCTGAAATGTAAAAAATAAGAAATCATACCAAACATAATGAGTGTTGATAAACATAGTGAGTGTTGAAAACCTTGCGCCCTTCCACTTTCTGGGCGTTACCCTGGGGTAATCTGTTTTTTTATTTGTTCTGCTCTGAACATAAGGAGCAAAAAAAGGTTTTAGATAAAGTCTCGTTTCTTACGGCCCCACTGTTGTCTCATGAGCAAATATGTACATCGCTTAGTTTTGGATTATGATTACTCAGAAAGACGAGGCGAAGGACGCGTGCCTCTCATCACGATTTCGCACAAAGTGCCGACAGACTGCACGAAGCTGCCATGAATTGCTCCTTTCTGCCAAATCCATTATGGAGTCGACGGTGTCCTCCCTCACCTCCTCTGTGAGGCGAGCTTCGCACAATTGCTTCAAGTGGTCCAACATGTACTGATCCGCGAGCGCTAGGAGTTCGGCAGCCAATATAGGATCCGACTGACTGCCAACAAGCAATGCGCTCGGGGGCTCTCCGGTGTAGATGTATCCCAACATGAGCTTGAAGACCTCAAAGCTACAGCCTCCTACTTCCACCTCCCGTTCAGATGACTCTCGGAACCCTGAGGAAAACATTGCTTTGAAACGATCGCTAGCTATGGACAGGACCAATCGGTGCGCCCGAACAGGCCGCTTTTCAACGATTAGCGTCACATCCGAGAAATCCTCCCGATCGAGGTAGTGTCGTAAATGACTCCCTATGAGCTGAGCGCACGATGGAGCGATGACCAGGGGCTCTGGAACGGGGTCTGTATCAAGCACAAACATCTCACCGAGGTAGCGCGATCCGTGAGAGCCACCGAAAATGACGAGGCGCCGATCGAGCACGGTTGCGCTGTGTCCAGCGCGAGGACCAGGACCTTCTCCCCAAATTGAGACCGACTCCGTCACATGCTCATCGTTTGGGTTGGCCTGATTTCCGCCCCAACCACCCCCTCGCGATCTTTCAAGACCGCTGTTCTCTGCGGCGGAAGCAAGGTGTGCACCTGGAATTGCTCTTTCCTCCCCGACTCCGGACCCGCTGCTCAGCGCTGTTCCTGAACTGCCACCTCCACCGCTTTTCGATCGTGATGTGATTTCCGTCCTGATTGAGAATGCATTTGGAAGGATACAGTCAGGTATCAGCCCGTCCTAGTGGTCCGTGTGGACGCCGATCACGGATACGGGAATACGGGAAGTCCTGACACATGTCACTTGCCTCACACGGGCGGCAGAGTAGTGATTACGAACAAGAGTCTATGCGCTCTTAGGTCGATCACTCTAACAGCCCGTCTTTCTTGAACCCTCTCCCGAAATTTTAAGCCCCCACACGTACCAGCACATCTCCTTGAGATCAAGGATCTGAAGATCGTCGAAGCACTTGGCTGCAGGGCCGGAGCCCCCGAACAAGTAGAGCCTGTCCCGGATGCGGGTGAGGGTCATACCCGCGCGGGGCGGAGGCGCTACACCTCGCGGCTCAAGGCGGCTCCACACCATCGTGTCGGTGTCTAATACGTGCACGTCGTTCAAACGCGTCTGTCCATTCCACCCACCGAAAATGAAGAGGTGGCGATTTAAGACAGCCGAGCAGTGATTGGCGCGCGCTTCCGGAATCGTCCCTGAGCATCGCAGCCTTTCCCACCGCCCGGTGTCTACGTGAAGGCCATGCAAATCGTTCAAGTATTCCCGGCCGTCCCCGCCCCGAAAGACCAGGATCTGGCGCCGGTGAGGCAGGTAGTCGCTCGTGTGCATGTTGCACGGACCCGGGGCTTCACCCAGGATGGGGGGCTCCACCCACTTCATCTCTGCTAGATCGATGTAGTGCACGTCGCTGGCCGCCAGAGGCCCGGAGCCCAGCCAGCCCCCAATGATGTAGAGCTTGTTTTCTGCAAGGGTGGCAGTGTGACCGTTGCGCCCGGGGGGAGCTTTGCCGGAAACTTTTTCGCAGACCTTGCGTTTTAACGGAGAAAGAAATTGATAAGATGATAAGCTGCCCCCTATCTTCAAGGCTAGAAAACTTTATGTGGATCATATCCGGGGCGGTATAATAATATACGGGTGTATGAACGGGAAAGAGGAACAAAAAGAAACTTACCCAGCGCAGGGTAGTGTGGTCAAAAACATGTAGAGTCGAATGATTGCGCTGGCCATCGTAACCACCGAAGACAAAAATCTAGAGGGAAATCATGAAAATGAATGGTAACTTTCTTGTATACGGTTACCACTGCAAAGGGGGGGGGATAACGTACCCGGTTTCCCACAAGCGTGGCGGTGTGATTTTTAAGTGTGGGCATATCCATGATCCGATCTTGTCTTATCCATCTCAACATAATGCCTGTAATAAGACTTCCGAACCGAAATGGTAGTCGGGCCTTGTTTTGCTGGCTTTAGTATGACAATGAAGGACAGGGAGGAGCTCGACGAGTTTCACCCTCGCGGGGTAGCATCTGGGAGGAAAGCTATATGCGGGATTGCTACGATCAATAATGAGTGCGCATAAATTATCAAGCGCATTTTGGAGTAGACAAAGAGATAGTGGTCGCAAAGTCATACAGAGCGGCAGACACTAACACATGTACTTCCAGCCTCGGTGTGAGAGCTTCAGCCCCACTAATTGCCGGGTATCATATTATGTATAATGGTAGCATGATCATTCACTGAAAGAGGAGGGGCGTGGGGGCCTGCGTGATAGTGCGTGACAGGAAGACGAAAACACCTTCGCACATGGGACTTTCGAAAGAAAAGAAAAATGAAATTTTAGCTTCCGTGGTAGGGTCCCTCGGCCCCAAACCACTCTTGCTCGAAATATTAAAATTTGGTTCGCAACTTAATGGAATAATATGTCACGAAAGCTGAACTGGACACTGATATTTGCCTTCATATCACCGACAAAAGTACCTCAACAATAGAACGTCAGTGTACATGCCCGCGCACATATCAGCTGTCCAAAAAATGCATACAGCCACTTGGAAAATATATGCAGTTTTATTTGGCAATCGCACGTGACTATTACTTGGAGGCCCATTTAAGCTGCTGGTAGCAATCTTCGGAACATTGTCGCCTATATTTGAATATTCTGCACCTTTCTTCTATTCCATCATTTCCTTTCTCGGAAAAAGTTCATTTGCTGCCTTTCGTGAAGCCGTGCCGCCTCTGAGAGCACTCTTTTTACAAGTTCATGTACTGTGGGCACATCATTCACAAGGCCTTGAATTTGTCCCACAAATTGTATTCCCTTTTCCAAATCTCCCTGGACCTGTAGTACGCATGAGTGGAGCAAATGTGAAAAGAATGGATTTTCGTCGTCCTTACCATCGTCCGCGGAGACTTTACTCAAAACTACACTATCTTCATGATCTATCAGGCTTAAACAAAGGAGAATATACAAATCAGAAGGAACGGTCTCCTCGACTCTCTTGGGAAAATATTGAGGAAAACAGCCATAGTTTGACTTTATGTTGGCAATTGCCAGATAGGTCCTACCGTTGCGAGCTCGAATTTTCGAGTTGCTCCTCCGAATTGAGCAAGCATATAAATTTTGTCCGGCTCCCAAAAATAGCCGGGTAGTATCTTCACAGGGTTCACTCCGAACTGCTTGGCCTGCTTTAATGCTTCTATCAAAACCCGCAACGGATTGGGGCGACTGACAGCTGTCTGGGCGGCGAAAGGGGTTTTCAGAACGCGGGCAGAAATTCCATCGATATTTTTTGAGTACACGGTGTCATTTTCCGTCTTCTCAGGGCTCGAGATAGCCGCCTTGACATTCTCGTGAAGGGGGCTTTCCTTGGTACACGCAAAACGCGTGCCCATGGCGACCGCGTCCGCACCGAGAGAAAGCGCCGCCAGCAATCCTCGGCCGTCACCGAAGCCGCCCGCCGCCACGAGAGGTAGGTCCGGCATATTGGAGGCGATAACCGGGACAAGCACCAGGGATGTGACGTCCCCGCCGTGAGCTGCAGCCTCATGGCCTGTTACTAACAAAGCGTCCGCGCCACTCGCCCGAGCAGACTTTGCTTTTCCATATTTTGAGGTCAACGAATAGAAAATGGAAAAGTAGAGGTCTTTTACAGAAAATTGGCATTCCTTCCATCACCATTTCTGCCCCTTAACAAAGATATGTTTTGTCCAAGATCGTAGAAAGTAACAAGAAGGAGCCGTTAACTTGTTTTCGCTTCGAAAGTTCGTACCGTGTTTAAGCGAGGTGACCGTGGCAATGACTTTACCGCCATATATATGGGCCCGTTCAGCCAGCCAATCTCCTTTCCCTAGGCTATAGTTGATTACTGGTACTTCCTCCTCCAAAGCAACGGTTGCATTTTCTTTCGCCCCCTGGAAGGAAAATGGGATGTGTTTGAATGTTGGCCTGGACGATAATGCGTATACAGTATTTGTATTAACAACAATGGCCTGGATTACTCACTGGCATCATAAGAGTTGTCCCGATCCCAAATGGGTTGTCTGTCAGTCTGCGGATCTCTTTGATCGCCGCGGCGGTCTCGATGGCGGAGAGGGGCCCGGACGCTAAGATACCCAAGCCACCCGCATTGGAAACGGCAGCAACAAGTTTAGGTTGAGATATCCATGACATCCCTGGCAGCAGAATGGGATGCTGAATTTTGAAGAGCTTGGTTATGCGTGTCTGCATCATAGCGAACACACCCCCGGGTTCTGCTAAAATGATAAGACCAGATGATGGCATCAGACGAATCTTAAAAATATGCATATAAAGCATAAAGGTCTACAAAGTGATTATAATCCCACATGAATTCAATCAAAAAGCGTAATAACTAATCATTCAGTCGGACATAATGAAAGACATGGGCCGGCGCGGGGTTATCGTTCCTGACGAAAGACGATGAGATATTACTCATGTAGCCAGTGGATTGGATTGGGAACGACGGCGCCGACCACAAAGACTGCGTCTACCCACTAGCAACCTGTGCGCCCTTTAAGGCAGCATCAACGAGGCGAACATTTTGCATCGATTTCAATTTCCCCCAAGAACACGAGGGAGTCCGAATCGCTGAAATTTGACGGTTGACGACGCAAAGCAACTGAGCAATCTACCTACTTTCGAAAGAGTATAAATTGGAACTGTAGTCAAATAAGTTAGGAGTAAAAACACAGGAGATCAGGTTGAGTACTTAATGGATTATTATCATGGATTTAATTTTTCTGGGTATTCACAGCAAGTAAGCCAATTCTTCCGTTGATTAAACTTCGATGCGGAACACCTTGAGAAACTATATGCCCCCATTCCCGAATCATGTACTTTCAAAAGTTTGTTTTCGAATAAGCTGACGATAACGTGATCCTCTCATGGTCTTTTTTGATCAATGTGGACGCAGGAAAATCTCGCACGACTCCCGTGTAGCCAAGCAGAAATCCAGAAGTCCTTCACGAGAACATTTTATGAGAAAAACCAAAAACTACCTGTCCTTCGTGGAAAAAATAGCATCAATTATTGCATGATTCTTATTCAATTGCCAGGAGCGGTTCCTTTGCAACTGCTTAGTCTTGTCTTTCGAGTATTACGTATTATTCGCGAGCATGGTCTCAAACCGACGGATAATTAAATGAGTTCGTGGAGAACTTTAAACCTCAAAGTGCAGGAAATTTACAATATGAGTTGCACCTCAAATTCCTCTTTTTTCTTGAGAGTACTGAATGCTGGTAATCTTGTGTGTCGGTTTTTACAGGAGAATATATGTTCTTCTACCAAATTTATTTTGAGTGCCTAGTTAGTAGGTACTTCGTTTATCCCGGTGTACGCGCGCATTGCCGAGCAGATGGATACTAGGGACTCCGATCCCGCTACATCGTCTGGTACATCAAATGGCAATAGTACAATTTGACACAGCATGAGGCACACAAGATGTTCACGTACGTGTAAGCAATGAAGCTTTTCTTGCCTTCTTGACAACGTAAGTCTCTGCTTTCAATCTTCCATGGCTTACATTTTCAGCTGTTGGGTACGTCAAGGCCTCTGTCGTAAGGGGTGTATCATTATTTTAATGAAGGAATATTATTTTAACGAAGGAATGCCCTTCATGGCAAGCTAACTGTTTGCAGCGCATCTTTGTGGGTAGCCCTTACTTATCTAACGTCTGCCGAGAAGTGGCAGGCATTTCTGAAGTGATCTCTGCAGTCAACTTACAATTAATTGAAATGAACCGAGTTAAGTCATCGGTACCAAGAAGCCACTTTGGTCTTCGAGCACAAGTCATCCGACTGCGAAGCAAGAGTGCAACCACTATTGCACGATCTGGGAAAGCCTGTGGACCACCAACTAAGCTCCCGAGCATTGGAACTAACAAAGACCAGCGATTATGTATGGCCTTAAAGTTAACGATCCAGGCTTTTTTTTATTCTACAAAGACTTCTTGTCAAGGTTGCTCCTCAAAAACTTCTCGTCAAACCTTGAAAGACGATCGGACCCTCACTGGTATACGATGAGTATCCTGAATGTTAGGGTTAGGGTTGTAAACTTTTCCATGACACACTTTATGTCGATCACAACTTTTTGGTCGCGAGCCAATCTGGCATACTGTCACTAATCGTATGGCGCAGACATTCTGAAAACTTCTTTTCTGAAAGTCAAGAAAAGCGAGATTTTAGTACTAAGTGTTGCCCATGCTACTACACGTTGCCCCTAAAGCAGTCAATTTCCGACACAAAATGCCCCATTTTTATTATTTCTTTCGCTTATCACTCCGAACGCAAAGACTCATGCGTCTTTTAAATTTCAGACATCGAGCCCACCCAAGAACATCTTGAGCAGCAGAAAAAAATTACTCATACAGCTTAGACCTGACTTCCACCGATTTAGCCACCGCTCGCTCGTGTGCCTTGCAATGCTTCTCTTTGTTCTCTACACAAGGGAGTCGCCCATGTCGGTGCTGCCATACGACGTCGGAGACTGAATCTTCACGAGACCGTTGGCGATAGTGGAAGAACAGCTGAATGGCTTTTCTTTATGTTCTCCATTTTTCTTTCTCCTCGTGGCTGATTTCATCTCAGTTTTCCCATCTCCGGGTATATGTGTGCTATCATTTTTTGGCCCACCCGACAGAAGGCCTGTTGATGGGTCATTTTGTGATGGGCATGCAGACACTCGATGCGAAACAGGCAATAGAGAGGGTGTATCGCTATTCAACAGCAGGAATGTGGCAGTGGTAGTGGGCGAAAGCCCGCCACTGGACATTGTCGAGGAAGCAGGGGATGAATCCGGTGACTGGTTCATTAAGACGCTGCTGCTTGTACTACTGCTCGCACTTAAGTGCCCGCTTCCACTGAATGCCTGTTGCTGTGGCCCTTGCTGCTTGTGCTGCTGCTGCTGATGAAGACGACGAACTTTTCGTCGTACACGCCGTAAAGTCTCAATCGCCTTCCTCTCCTGAAGTGGCGGAAAGAGAGAACAGGTGAATGATTATTAATCATTATTGATCCAAAGGTATGAGAATACAATCGCTCTTAATCGAGTAGCATGGCAAAGACAAAGAATGACAAGAAAACAGTCTCGAGACCAGCCTACTCACCCGATCATCATGTTCATCGTAGATCTCCTCTTGCAAGATTTCTTCGAATAAGTCCTCCAACGTAATTATTCCTATGGGCGCGATCCTCCCCTCCAGAGGTTTATTTGATCGAAGGGCCTGCCGCGTAAGGTCTGGACAAGGAGAAACGATAGCCATGTGACTCCTGCCTTCTTGAAAAACGTTGATCAGCTCAAGGAGGGACCCGGTGGGCGATACAACGATGGGTTGCCGCAAAGGCAAAGTACGGACCGGGCGACGATCGGCTGGATCAAGAACAATCAGTCTCTTCACCAGAAGAAAGCCTCGGATGTCTTGACGGCCACGGCCACTGTGCACTGGGATACGTGAGTAGCCGCACGCCATGATCTCGCAGAGCTTGTTCTCGTCCAGAATATCTTCTTCACACAAGGTGTACACGACATCCATCGGCTTTAAAGCATCGCAAATCTTTTTAGCATGGCATTTGAGCACCCCCGCTACAATTGTCGCCTCGTCTACCGTAATCGCGCGCATGCTTTCTCCTAACTCCTTCTCTTTCGCCGCCTTCAGAGTCCCACCACCACCCCCGCTGCCGGAATGAGATCCCGGAGGCCGACGATGCTTCACCACCCCTACTTCTCGCTGAAGGTCTACCAGCGTAGATAGCTCCTCTCGCGTATAGCGCTTAAAAGAGTTATGGCCCAACCACTTGTCTAGCACTTTTCCAATGGGGTACGCGATAGGCCAGAAGACGCCCATTAAAAAGTAGACAAACCCTGAGAAATGCGCCGCCATAATTATTTGATTTGGCCCCGTAAAGATGGCTGACGGGATGATTTCACCAAAGATGAGAATGGCTGTTACAGACAGCAAGACAGCAACGTAGCCAGGAACCAGGCCCGACAGGAAAATGGGTAGGGCTTCATTAGCTATGGAATTGAAAAGCAGGAGGGTGACGAGAAGCCGATGGTGCGGAGCAATTAAAGGGCAAATTTTCTCTGCATGCTTGCGTTCCTCTGGCGTTCCAACACGACGTTTGACTTCCAATTCAAGCGGGTCTAGGGACATGAGTCCCACAGTGAGGCCCGCCGCGAAAGCTGCACATATCACACAGACCACGGCCCCCCCCAACTGATACCAAGAGCCGATGTCACGCATATCTGCATAACCTGCATTATCATCGCCAAAGTCCATTCACCCAGAAGTGTGCAACGCTCTGTGGACTAGAACCTACGCAGTTGGGATCAAGAGGTGTGAGGGAGGAAATTTGAAAACGGGTGTCTGTCCCCCAGCGAAAGATGAGTTTGACAAACATCAGGTCGACTCGACCAAATTTTCGCCAGAACCAAAAAAGCTGCCTTTCCCAACGATTTACCATGATGCCAGGAGAAAATGATGTGAGAGTTTATGAGGATAGTAGGCAACGTGAAGACGCAAAGCTATGATGGAGGTATCGTGGTGGAAAGCTTATAACCACTCGTCTCTTCACACTCTCTCTATGTATACATATTGACTATTTCAACAGGATACCTCGCAATATTTACACATGTGCTTGGCTTTCTTGTCTATCGTCTGAGATGTACAACGTGAAAGTCTGGTGTCGACTGGTCCACTGAATCACGTCTGACATGACGTCTCAATTTTCGTTCGTCAAACGCTTTTCTAGTGATAGGGACGGACGCACACGTCCCCGGCTTTCGACTTGGCGCTTGCACGCTGGCATCGTTGGCGTGTGGGGTATTCTGATACGGTGTAATGCACTTACTTGTTCTAGGGACCGGAGACACATTCAAGGCCCGGGTCGATTTCCCCGAGGGCGCATCTCCTGTCACCGGCCGTTGTCGGCCTTAGTTGGAGCCCGACCCCGCCACTGCCACGCCAAACGCGGCCCTTAACCCTGGACACGTCCTGGCTTCCGGGAGAGAGGACGCATAGGTCGTATATACGTACTTGCATGTGAAATGACACGGTAGCCCATACTTTTCAAGATCCGTCACGAAATAAAATTATCAGTTCATTCCCAGGCGAGAAAGTTAACACATCAGACTCGTTTCTGGTGCTGTCCAACAGCGTAGGTCATCCTTCTTCCTGCGGTTTTCCCTCCGCCAAACAGATGCGCAACAATGGTCTCGAAAGTAGATGCTTCGCTCGGCAGAAGCTGGGCCACCTGACAAATTCACGTTATCAGTGTTACCTGACGTGTATACGCGAGCACGTCTTGGGATGTTCACTAGTCGAAACCTTCCATCTTCAGGGGCAAGGGGAAGACGACCATGCTTGCCCAACTTCCTCCCGACAGACCTTCAAGAATAAAATGGAAGTGACATTTGATCGTGCAAGCATAGAAAATATATTCATCACACGTCCCATCCACTGTCAATTAGCACCAAAGGAAAGGGTCTCACTACACATCCCGTTACGCTGCATAGTAGCATTAAATCCACAGGGGACAGGGTGAGAGGCACTGCACGGTCAAAAAAGAATGAGCCATATCCTTCATCATAGAGTACGCATCCGTGCGTGGTCGTCATCGCTTGGAACATTTTTAACGACCCCAACGGGGCGTTGTGGCAGCTGGGAAGCGAGGAACGTCAGGACCACTTACCATGACGAGAGATATGGCCTGGGTGGCTCTGGAAGGAGAACGCTTACAAATAGCACAGATGTATCTGGGGAGCATTATATTAGCGTTGATAAGCGAGGCCTCTATGAAGAAGTGACGCGAGCTATGAGTGGAAAAAAAGAAAAGTCTCCACTGACGCCCCTAGGAAAGCTTCTGCAAACATCGATAAAGCAGGTGGGTCCTATATCCATTGCGGACTTTATGGACGTGTGCTTAGCGCATCCGGAGCACGGCTACTACATGAAACAGCAGACGACTAAGATTGGCAAGGGCGGTGATTTTGTGACGGCTCCCGAGATCAGTCAAATGTTCGGAGAATTGTTGGGAGTATGGGCCGTGGCAACGTGGGAAAAGTTGGGAACGCCCCGAGTGTTTCGCTTGGCGGAGATTGGACCGGGAAAGGGGACGCTGATGAAGGATATCTTGCGGGTGGCTCAAAACTTTCCTCCATTTCACAACGCGCTGGGTGGTGTATCCATGATTGAGACCAGCCAAGCTTTGCGGCGAGTCCAGGCGGAGGCATTGGGAGCAGTTTCAATCGACAAAAATTGGACTAACTCTGATACAGAAAGAGACTCTGACGCACGTGACATTGGAGATGAGGCAGAATGGGAGCGTGGAGGCAGGCGACACGAACGCAAAGCCCGCTGGTGCCTACCCTGCAAGCGTAAGATTGACTGGCACGATGACGTAAGGCAAATGCCGGTGGAGAGCCCGTCGATAATTTTTGCTCAAGAACTACTGGATGCGTTGCCAGTGCATCAATTCGAATATACGGAAAACGGCTGGCGGGAACGGCTGGTTGACGTGGACGAGGACCCCCAAACGCCGCATCATTTCAAGTTCATCCTAGCCAAAGAGCCGACCGTGCCAGTTATCCACCTGGAAAGGATAATGCCAAGAACATTACAAAACTTTCTGGACACCGCCGCTTGTTCTCCTTGCGGGCACGATAAAATATCAGACGGGACGAAGACGGACGAGGCAATTGAAGACCCAGAAAAGAAGAAATTGGGCACCAGCTTGGAGGTTTGCCCTTTGGCCTTGCAGCTCGCGCAACATGTGGCGGAGCGCGTCTCCCGGACAGGTGGTGCGGCTCTATTCGTCGACTATGGAGAGGATATGGCGCAGGGGGACACTCTGAGGGGATTAAAAATGCATGCATTGGTGCATCCGCTCGCAGAGCCTGGAGAAGTGGATTTAAGCGCGGACGTTGACTTTCAGGGTTTAAGGGAGGCCGTGGCCCACGTTGAGGGATTGAGAGTGTTCGGACCGATGAGTCAAGGGGAATTTTTGTCAGCGATGGGCATCGAGGCGCGGTTACAGGCCTTACTGGGCGGCGAAGGTGAGGAACGCTCGGGGTTGACAGATCGTCAGGCACTGTTGCTGTACGACTCCTATCGTCGACTGGTGGACCCCGAGCAGATGGGAAGGAAGTACAAGGTGCTAGCTTTTGTCGCGAAGAGTCATCAAGGACCCGCCGTAGCTTTCCCTTCCACGTCTCTTAGAACAAAGGGTGTAACTGAGAATACTGAAGAAGCGAGTGGAGAATGAGAGAAAGAAGGAACGACACTTTTTATCCCTGATATCACTGCAAGATTGCGTGAGTAACTCCGAGTGTGAGATGCCTAGGACGAACTGGTAATGTATAAGAATCAGTCCGAGATAGCCTCAGATTGAACTGAACTGATTTGTCAGTAAGTCCAGACCAAGAAGAGCCGCATTGAAACTGGAGTTACATTTCTTTGACAGGATACATGACATGGTGAACCGTACAATCACAAGTCGTTACACGCAAATGCAGTCCTTCACGTGATTTCCACATGCCGACGCACGCACAGCATGCCTAAAGCGACGTAAAAAAGACCTAAGCTCAAGAAAACAAAGCCCATTACATTATCGCTGCTTGGACTGAAGTCTTCAATGCTCAGACATGCTATGAGACAGTAAAAAAATCCCCGCACGAAAAAATTACTTAGAATTGGACATAGCTTTCTCCACCACTTAATGCCCGACTCATTCAGGATAGCCGGAAATGCTAAGACAATTGCAAAGCCTCTATGTATCCGGGGCAGAATCGAGTTCGTGTCTTTGTCCTTAGTCGCGATGAGATACAAATTGTAGGCTACACTCACAAGACTTAAGAGCACTGTAAATGTTGATAGTACCGCAAAAAATGGCTTTGTGATACGGCGCCTTCGGGTTTCGCGCTCGTTACTCTGACAACGACTTTCCTCATGCCTCTCGGAACGCCGTTTCTTCTTGTTTGGTGGTGACTGCTCAGTAGCGAGGGACTCTTCTTCCTCGGCCTCCTCCTCATGACATGCTGACTCCAACAAACTTTTTGTAGCGTCTTCCTCCAACCAACGAGGACTGGGATCGTTTGATGCCATATATGCTTAAGTGTGGTTGCTCGTACCAGGCTGTACGCTTGTAATAAGTAACTCGCAGGCCTGTTGAGCTGCAAACAACTTGTCCTTACCGCTTCGATGCAGCGCGTAGAAAAAGACTCAAAGGAAGGCAACGCCAACCTAATTCCATCCACAATTGGGAAATTGTGCCTGTGTACGCATGAGGGAGGAAACGTACTTGTCCGATAAATGCTGAGGCCGAAACCACTTCAGTACTTATGCGGGCGAAAAGCGTAAGCGCACTGAAGAGCATAAAATATGACTTCGGTACATTGTGCGTGGGGTCTTGTGGCGCACGACTGAGAATCCCGCGACAACTTACAGTGTGTCAGCCCCCGGGTAATGCATCCATCTTGTGCCGTGGCCGCCATGGGGGCCGAGCCCCGACCCGAACTGGGTTGAGGACTCGCATGCGGGTCTTCCCTGCGACCGGATCTCACGTGGTCAACTGTTCATTGTAAGGCTACATGCCATTTTTATGCAGCCAAAACTCGGTGCTTTTTCAAAATTGATGTCGCTCCCTGCTCTACACACATAACGATAGGCAATATTCAACGCCCGCTCAACCCGTCTGCAGCCGCACAGCCTGCTATCTTCTTATAAGCCAAGCTTATGTGCTTGATCTCTAAATATCACAGCATCCCTCCTATTTAGCAAAAGTTTGAGAGTAGTACATTCCTGCTCGCTCAGGGATTTTTTTGAAACACGTCCATATTGGCGGATACAAAGGAAGAAGCTGGGAGACAGCATTTCTGTTTCCTTGCACGGTGAAGATAAGCATCCAAGAAGTCACGGTCTTCTCTGTCGCACATGAGTAAGAACTTCAAGCTTAATGGGGAGAGTGCTGCGGCTATAGGAGAGGTTGGGTCGCTTTCAGAGGCGTCCACTGCCACAGAGAGGGGAGCAGCGGAGAGCCCCTCAGCAGGCAGCACGCACGCGTCCAGGGAGGAATATGTCAACTCAGGTGCGTGGGAATGCAGTGAGAGGAAAAGGGCGTTATTATCCACCTCCACTGGACGCGTAGGTACATGTCCTATTGTCCTCTTCCCACGTGGTGCATCTTCGTTGTCTTGAAGTTTTCGTGAAGTGCTTTGTTGAACTCATCTATCTTCTTTTGGCGCGTTCGAATACGACGACTTTTTATCAGGTCTCAAGCTGTGGAGCGAAAGACGGAGAGAGTGGCAGTCCAAGAATAAGCAGTCGGAAGGAGGCGGTACCCGTTCGGAGCCTCCTCCAGCAAGAAGTCAACTTCCAAAGAGGTGACGCATCCGGGTTGGGCGCAACTACCGTGCATGAGCGACTTTCTCATTTTATGTTCGTGGCTTTTAACAACAGGGCTAGATCGGTGGACGTGGATCACGTTATTGAGAGTATCTTTTCTACAACTGGGGACGCCCGTCTGCCACAGCCTGTCCCTCTTTCTCAGATGATCGATTTGCTTGTGGATTTTTGGGAGGTAATGTAAAGCACAGGGGTCGGACCGGTCGGACCAGAACGTTACTCTTTTGCCATTATATGGTCATCTTGTTTTCAACAATGCGTCGTTTACCTCTGCAGGCGGACGGCCTCTACGACTGAAGGTAGCTGGCTCGCCGTGGCGAAGCAGTGGGGAATGACAAGTCGCATGAGCGCATCAGGAGCGAAATTGTCCGGGAAATCCCACGTAATTTTTGGCGATAGAATAGTGGGAAGATAAAAGGATGAGCACAAATGTAAAAAAAAACGTCGACGAGGAAAGTCAGCAAACTTCGCATTGAAAGAAGTCGTACAGGCTAATCTACCCCCTGAACTCTATTTTGGCTCGAAAAGCATGAGTGACATGGATCCTTTTATTTTTCTTTTGGGCAATTGGCTGCATGCATGGACAGTCATGGGAATGTCCAAATTTGACACACGTCTCAGCCCACTCGAAAGCGACACGTCTGCATGGGATTCAATGCGTGCATGTACCCCCTGTTACGCCTAATTTTCAGGTAGAAAATGCTGTGTCATCGTAGATTCCAGGCAGAAGAATGTTACACTTTTCTGCAATGCACTGGACGATACCCGAGCGGTAGGCATTGACACCCTTGCTTTGCAAAAAAGCCCAGAACTTGTCACAATGCTCTACGCACGAGACTTTATTTTCGCCATCGTCAGGTCCTTTCAACATAAGATATTTGCCGATAAGTTGGTAGGTGTTGGTGATTTTCTCGTTTGGATCATCTCCAGATGACAAGGCGGAGACGGCGGCTTTGCCGATCCCGGGCACTTCAGTCAAGTCCCCCGTGATGGGGGCCCTTATAAATGTTGCGAGCGACTCTTCCTTGACATTCGAGCGACGAGGATCATAAGTTTGCGCCATTTGGGTGCTGTTGCTTGATGAAATGTCGATAAAAGGCAACAGATGCCAGGGGAAGGGGTAGAGCGAAGCAGTGAGAATCACGTCAAACTTTCGTTAAACGTTGGGATTTCGAAATTAACCCCAATGCCCAACGTAAGGTATCGAGGATCACAGGTACGCTTCTTCGCGTATAATTCCATCAGAACTATGCATGTGTCCCTGCACCACATACGATCCTGCCGATACGCACATGACATAAATTACGCGGAATGCGATGGTCATGGTGGTCGCTGCGATCCTCGGCCTCCCCTCTCGTGTCTCTCAGGCAAGGCACCAGGAGGCTGACACGCCATAAATGTGCAACATCACGGCAGATTCAACCGTGTCTTGAGGCAAGGCACGCTGACCCTTCTTCTCTTATTTTCCCTTCCTTTCCGTGGGTCCTATTTAGTTGTTAACCTGCCAGCACACGCGTTGTTGAAGCATCGCCTGTTATCGCTTTACGTCGGCCAGTCTCGTCTCAACAAACCATTAGCTCATCCGTCCATTCAAATATCGATTTCTGCTCTTGTGCAGCTTCATACTCTGTAAGGGGGAAATATTAACGACTGTTTATGTTCTTTCAAGGGAACAGAAAAGGAGTGGTAAGCCGCATGACTGCCGGCAGAGACCAGGGAGGCCTCACAAAAGCGATCGAAGACCGGTAATCGGATTTACGGAATTGATTTCCAGGGTAATGCGGTTTTTTGACTTTCTTACTAATCCGCCTCGCAATATTTTTTGTGTATACTTGCGCGTTGCATTTCAATCTGATTTACAATTTTTACTTTTGATTCGACAGCGCCCCTAATTATTCAATCGTTACATGATGTCACGAAAGCAAAAGTGGGCCGCGCCTAGGTTGATGATGCTATTGGATGCGCGTCAACCACGGTGAACCACCATCAGCTACGTATCTTGAAAGGCCTCCGTCATCTCACAAGCCCCTCCTCCAACCACTCTACCAAAAGGGCTTGTACGCTTCGCACTGTAGTCAAGAACTGCTGTTGGGCGAAGCGCCGTACTGGTGGCCCAAAAGGGTTGAGCACGTCCACGACCTGAGGTGGATTCTGAAAGATGTCTTGAGCCAGAGGCGTAATGTGTGTGCCTTTAATCGTTTCCAGGCGCACGTCCATCTTGACCAGGGGCCTCTTCATCCGCATAATCGAGCGAGATTCCTGCAGAACCTTCATCAAGTTCTCGCTCTCATCGATTGAGTCGTCTTCAAATCGAACCAAAAGCGTTCGTCGTGCCCTGTACATCCGCCTGCATACTTCTCGCGTGTCATCTGGTGTAGGCGCGAACTCCCTGGCTCCGTCTGATATAGACTGCAAGAGGGGGGGCAGCTGGTCGACCACCGACATCGCCTGTTTCACCAGGGGCACTACTTCGTTTTGGATTACTGAGGGGGCCAACGGACTGACTGCGTATGCTTCCACTACTTCCTCGAAGTTCTGGCGAAGACGACCCAGAGACTGGCGCAAGGCCGTCCCCGGCCCCAGAGCCCCGCCTTCCCCCGTCATGCCGGGGGTCTCGGCGCCCAGTCCGTCCTCGCCCATGAGCGAGAGGGACAGGGGCACTACCAGCTCCTCGAAGGCCGGGATGGCCTTCTGAGCCATCTGATTGTTAAAGGAGATGAGGGCGTTGGCGAGCCTGGGCGTGTCGGGGAACAGGCAGGTAATGAGGACCTGGAGCAGGGCCCCGCAGGAGTGCCCGATGCCCACCACCGGCAAGGCACCGTACTCCTTCGCCAGGGGGATGGCAACCCTCTCGAAGCGTTCTAGTACTGTGTCGCAGACTTGCACGTAGTCGAATGACAGATGGTAGGGCGTGGCCACCACCAGGTACCCCTGCTCCGCCAGTCCCGTGAGGAGGTAGCGATATGTCAGATGAGGCGCGGCCCCGACAAAGGCGCCCCCAAGGAAGTGAAGGACTGCTTTGGGCGGAGATGTTTCGTGATCTGGGGGACGGAGCAAGAAATTGCCTCCTATCTCCTCCCATCGTCCCATCAAGCCCATCGTCTTGACGTCCAGAAAATCGGGCAAGTCCGGTTGGAAAGATGAAAAAAGCCCTTCGGAAAAGTCTCTGAACGCGCTGGAATGAGTTGATTCAGAAGCACTCCGCATCGATTGTCCCTCCATGCCTTCTTCATCTCTTACTACATCTCCTCCATATCTTTTTTCAAGCTGATCTGACTTGGCACTGCTGCTGCTTCTCCGCATTCTCGTTCCGTTGCGGCGCATTACTATCGCCCGCAGGCGCTCCGCCTCAGCCTGTTGTTCTGCTTCCTCTATCTTGGCTTCCTCTTCCTCCTTCTGCAACATCTGGGCAGTGGCTTCCAAACTATTTAGCTCTGCCACTGCCATTTTGAGGCCCGTCTCACTGCGGTATATCTCTTCACCAGCAGTGAACCTGTGTTAGAAACGTGAATCAAAGTTAGCATCGAAGCCCTTAAGACACATACCAAACAAGCATCTATGGATTTCTGAAAGTCTTTAAAAAAAATCCATAGAATGAGAATATGATAACTGGACATTTTTTATCAGGCGTCTGACTATACCTCACCTCTCGGCAACCTGCCGCATAATCTCGGCATACTTCCGGGAATCCTCCTCCTGTACTGTTTCGTACACGTCCCCGTTCATTTGAGATTCTTGTCTGCCTCTCCTCGTCCGTCTGCACAGTCGCCAGCGCTCATGTCGGATGGAGCCGGCTCTTGAGACGAAAAATAAAGGGGGTGGCGAGTAGGAAAGCATTGAGGCAGAGAATAATGAGGAGGCAGGTGAGAAAGTCGCAAAGAAAGGCTGACTATGGGCAGGCTGTGTGTTGGACGGCAAGCAGTGGAGAAATGCAACAGAGGAAATCGGCTGACGCTTTGTTCCAATATCGAGATGGGTCATGCCAAGGATCCGCGGGCATGCCAGAAGAAGGAGGCCACTCGTCATCGTCACGATATGCCTTGTTCCTTTCCTTCTCTTGCTTTGGCCTGGATTATTATTGCAAGGAAGCCTGGTTGGTATTTTTCGCTGCTCCTCTTGTATCTCTTGTCTCAGCAGTGCCCTCTCTGAGACTGTCGCCCATCCTCTGGGTGCCATGTATTATAGAAGCCGCGACAAGGCCTACAAGAGCAAGCTACCTGTCATTTATACAATGAGGATGATGTCCAACAGTGATCGGTACAGAGTTTTACCTTTTCCCTGGAAACAAGCGAAACGTTGTGGCAGCTAACTCGACGCACCGAACCATCGCGCTATAAGTGAGTGAGAGATGTTTCTCGATGTGTAGACAGAAGAGCGCACTTTGGGTATCTTCCAGGCCGAGCCGAGCCGCTATACCACCCGGCGGGAATCACGCAGGGGAGTATAGACTTTTTCTCGGGGAAGAAGGTGTTGTCATAGTTTTACCTCTTTGGTATTTCTCTGTACCTTGCTTCTCCCTGTGGGTATTGTCAACCTATAAGGACCTATGCATATAGCTACGGGACGCGTGGCACGAGAGGGTGGGACTCCTGCCAGGTCTGTGTCACCTAAATCGGTTTGCACCACGCGCGCACCGTGTCTCGTGCGTAAGCAAAGAATACGTGCCGCGTGCGAACATCTTCAGAGGGATTCACGTCGGCAGAGGACGTTGACTTTCTTTCGTTGGCAAGTCACAGGTTATTCGCCGAGGAGATGTGTTTATCCTCAAGTGTTCACTGGTATGTGGTGTGTGAACTGCAATGGAACAGTGAAGGACTAGCGTATCAAGAACCAAGAGACGCGCTCCTATTATCTTTCCATGCGAGGCGGCACTGGATGTGATGGTGCATCCAGTGCTGCCTTCGGGACCCTACCCCCCCTACGATCTATTCCTTAGGGGCTCTCCGAGTCTGATTATGGAGTTGTAGGGCAAGACTGTGGCAGACGTGAAATATGGGTACCACAGTGCAAAAGTGTTCAATATATAGTGATTACTTGTTTAGTAGGCCAACCATCGAGTAGAAAAAAAGAATGCGAGGGAGAGATTTAAAGCGGCCTGAGTCCTCCTGTGTGGCCCGGGCATGATTGTCGAGTGGTGGTGGAGGCAGAAGGGTGTCCACGACCGGGGATATGTCCGTGAAGAGTGCCGGTGTCGAAAGGTAGGTCTACCCTCTTTTAGCGAACGCTCATGGCGTGCTATCAGAGAATATGGGAATCCCGGGAAGTGTTGAGCATTCCCATGTGAATTCTGTAAAGAATTCAGAGACAAAAGGACAAGAACTGTGCAAGAGGCTCTCTCGTGATTGTTTTTTTATCACGCAGCGCGCAGTCGTCGGCTGATAGACCAGCAGGTCTTTCAAGTCATTGGCAAAAGTCCCACCCTCTATTGCCATCCGCCCTATTATTAGTATAGTAATCAACCATACTTGACGGTACCCGTAAGGAAGAGAAAGATATAGCAATCACCTTGCAAGATTATCTCTAGGGATCTCGCCTGACTTCCTGGTGGCACAGTTACCGATAACGCATACTGTCTTATCGTTGATTCGATCTACCCTCAGATCGAGAAACATCATTCTATCTCGTGATTGACAACCCATTTTTAAAAACGGTCACGCTGCGACGTGCTTGTGCCCGTCGCTGCCTTGCCGCTTTCTACCCGAGCGTGCCCGAGAAAGAAGGCCACGTCTTCTGTCAGGGAGTTGGCTTGTGGCAAACAGAATGCCGTTGAGTGGAAGTGCAGCTTTATTTCGCCCCGCCTTCTCATTTCAGACGTCTGACTTTTATCAATTCCTGCCCTTGCAGAAGGTTATTTCGTGAGAGATGCTGCCATCCTGGAGCAATCAAAAAAACATTCCTGCGCACAATAACGTGGACCAGTCCTCATAGCATTTCAGCTCCACCTCTACCGTATCTTCCGCCATATAATGGTCTGCATGGGAAGATCGCGCTCCTCCACTGATCCTGAAGTCACGGGAGCAGTCGGACTACGCGCTTATGCTCATGTCATCGAGCCTCGCCTACTACGCGTCATGGTCGTGGATACATACATCGCTCAAGCCAGCGATATAAGACAATTTTTGGAGCACGAGGTAGGGCGTGATTTGGTTCCTGGGTTCGTGGCAGCATTTGATGTCGTGCAAGATGGTGTGGAGGCACTCGCTCTGGCCCATGGAGTCCCGTACGATGCAATTTTCCTTTCAGAAAGTTTGCACGGCATCACGGCAGAAGAGCTCGTCTCAGACTTGTTTCAAATCGGATCAGATGCTTTTATGGTTATGATCGTTGGGGCTCAATGTGTGAGATCAGATTCTATATCTGCGGCTGGCTTCACCGCCACCTTGTTGCGACCTGTAACGGGTTCGAAGATAGCAGATGCGCTTCGAGCCCTGTACTCACCGCAAGGACTGTCGAGTCATTCCCCTAGATCGACCGAATCCTTCATGAGGAAAAATCCGCCTGTAAACATGAGTTCGCCTTTCACAAGCTTGACAAGGTCGGCGCGGGCTGATAGGGTCGAGACACTCATCCCTCCTGCAAGGGATCTGCCAGACTGGACTCATTTTACTCCACGAATCTCTGACATAGATGAGTCTTATCACTCCCTGAGCGGTGATGCCACCAGCTTTTGGAGACCTCCACAAATTTTGTCGATGGCTATAAGTGAGACCCTGGGTCACCTGCTACTCCAAGGAGGGAAGAAGGTGAAATCGGAGAATCGGGGGTGGCGAAAGAAAGGAAAAAAGATGGCAACATGATTTCTGCGGCCTGAAAGCCAGACAAATGTGACGGGGGAACTTACAGGAGGCTGACATGAATCATACCGCCAAAACTGTGGGAAAGCTATTGCATAGGATCTGCTTGGCTTACGCCTTTTCGACTAGTTCGGGGCAAGCAAGCGTCCTCCATCCTGCATGGTGGGCAACACCGCGTCTTGGGTGACACTGCGAAGCTTATCTGTGTTACATTCACGTCTGACTACTTTGCAAATTGATCAAAAGGAAACAAGTCTCGATACCCGCTGAGATTGCATGCGAACAAGTGGAGGGAGACGCAAACGGGCCACACCACATGCTCGAAGGATTTCTTTTCTCCTCGAAGGGATCATTTCACAAACTAGCAGGAGACAATCATTGCCCAGATGTAGTCAATTGCAAAAAAATGGGAGGCTGCCAGTTTCAGACCGTCGTCATGTTTTCCGCTTTTTTCAATCTCAACCAGTCTTTGCACACTAAAGCTTCAATTAATGAGATAGTGGAACTTAAACATTTCTATTTGTGATATACCATCTCTTTCTCCATTATATTGCCTGCTCAGTAGCAATGCAGTCCTTCGCTGCTAAGTTTTTTGAATAGAAGGCAACAGGGAAATGTAAAACCTTACAAACGATTGCAGCCTGTACTTACATCTCGCGACTGCTTCACTGTTAGAGCTCATTCCTTGTGCCCGGGAATGCAAACACTTCATAATAACACAGCAAATAGGCTCAAATACTTGATTGACAACATGTAAGTTCCTCAGCTCCGTTGAGTGTCCTTACTATTTGTTGCTTGACCTGCGTTTTCAGCTGTGGCAGCGGTAAATCCTTCTCCTACGCCCTAAATTGCTGAAGCTAGGTTAACTCTCTAACTAATATATGCACTATAAGCTGAGTGTTTCCAAATCGTCTCAGACACCCTGCCCACGTAAATTGCCGAAGTCTTCTCCCTCATCACATTTCACGTATGGTAACCCGAATTGCAATGCGCGAATTTGGGGAGGAAATGATGTCTTTAGTCCTCTACCTTCTCAAATCCACCATGAGAAAAATAAAAACAAGTCAATGGTACAAAGCAAGACATGGCAAAAGAAGACAAGGGGGAGCTTACTCGAAAAAAAAAAGGTAGGAATGCTTCTTCGCAATGAACTCCCCCAACCGAGCGACGCGAACTCTCCGGAGATTGGTTGAAGACCTCGTGTCCATACTCTCATGGTGCGACGGATTCGCACCACCTCATCTACACGTATCATGAACAAATTGAGAAAGGCTGCCTTCTCGTTAAAGTTGGGGTCTCCCGGCCAGGGCGAGGGCGAGAAGCTAATCTAGCCGCCACTGGCTTGCACAAGGAGTACTTACTGACGCCTGTCGCACGACCTCGAGGAGCTGCAGCCACGTGGGTTAAAAAAATTGGGAACGCTCCCACCAAGACATGTCAGAGCCGTATCGCATTTCTCATTGAATTCAACTCTCTTGGGCATGAACAGATATTTATAGCTGCTACGCCGTCGCGCACACATCAGTAGGGTTTCAGTGTCGCAGCATATCCTCCGGTATCCAGATACATCATCATGGTGAGGCATTTCTTCTCCTTCACTCGACATTTTTATACAGCACGGTTTCATAAAAATACCAACTTTTATTCTATGTACATTTACTAAAGGGCAAAGCTAGAAAGCGTTTTATTGACCCAGCAAATTCGCAGCATTTCTATGTAGTACACCGCAGCCAGCGGGATGCGAATGGCGACGACCCTAAAGCTTCTCAATATGTCTTGTTGCCAGGACGGGTACGTGACTTGTTGATGGACCTCGAAAGTCGCATTGTCTAGTCTTACCCTCCTATGTTTGAAGGCCGTGGTTGAATACACGGAGAAATTCTGCTCAGAAGGGGCTTTTTCATTTGTCCCCGAAACGCTTTAGCCAGCTTTTCAAGGATGTACATATTGTTTTCTGTTTCTTAAGTACCAAGATTACGTTTGTCTGTCTCACGTTACTCATTTGTATCCTTCTTTAAATATCATGGCATTGAATGTGAAGCGTGGGAACGCAGCGGACCGCGGAGAGGCAACTGAACCAAGTCAACGCGAGAAGGATATCCGCTGGCGGGATCACATCAACGAATTAGGCCTGCCAAATGATGGATACAATTATGGTAGACACTTGAAAACAATGGGGGGTGGTCGCTTCATTGCTGCTTCTGGAGAGATAGTACAGGCGCGCACAAGAGGAGGCGTCTACCAGCTTGCGCAGGGGTCAGGCCTGCAGGACGAGAGAATAGCGGGAGATGAAGGAGTTGCGCCGTGCCGTGAAGAAAGATTGAAGCCAGTTGTGGATGCTATTACCTTGTCAGCTGATTGCATGGACGAGGAACTTGAAAGGGCATTGTTTGGGAGCGATACGGAAGATGGGGAGGAGAAGGTCGAAGGCGTGAGGGGCTGTGGGGAGTTGAATGACGACTTTATCTTGCAGGCAGGCAAGGAGCCGAAGGAAGATCTAGATGAAGAGGACGGTGAGGTTGATGGTAATGGAGGAGGGGACAAGTTCGACTTCGAAGCTCACATGGCAATGTTGATCGCGAAAAGCGAAAAGTCCTTGGGTTGGGCTCCTGCGCGCGGATGGGGGCATGGGGAGCTGGAAAGCATGCAACGCGTGACGCCGAGTAGACATTTAGGATTTCGAGATTCTGATGATGAAAAAACATTGGAATTGAGCCGCAGATCCAAAAAAATGGGTGCTGCGGCAAAACCGCATGATGCAACGCGGATGAAAGAGTCATCAGGCGAAGGAGGAATGCCGAAGTCTGGCAAGCATGTAAGTGGCGAGGGAGAGGAATCGCCTTTTGTCATTTACAGTCGTAAGACAGGCATTTTCAAGTGTCGGTGCTGTCTCTGTAAAATGTATGTGCGAGCATGCCGGCCCGTGTAACCTATCTTTTTGGAAGTGGTGTTCCTCATACTCTGAATTGGCGGTAAAGATGTTTCTTCCGCTGTTCATGTGAACCGTGTTATTGTGCTACTTCCTCACCGATTTCGACATAATGTAATAAATCCCAGCGGTCGCGTTTTGAGGAGGAGTTTGAAGATTTGCTGACAGAATACGGGGAAGAAGATATCGGGGGCCTGGAGGGTACAGAAGAAGAGGCAAGCGCTCGAGGGGGGCCAGGAGCCGTGAAAGAAGAGGAAGATAGGATTGAAGACATTTTGGACAACTTCCTGAGGGCGAAAATTGCATGCACAGCGCGCCAGGGGAAGAGGGATGGCCATTCTGAGCTAGAGGTTGGGAGGAAGGGGCGCCCAGGGTCATCGGGTAGCTCCACGCTAGTTATGGAGGAAGATGAGATACATGAAGGAGCGGAGGAGGTATTGGAGACCGGAGCAGATGACATAGAGGACTTCATCGCCAAGCATGACTACCTCGGGGTAAGTGCGTTGCTGAGGGTGGGTGGACAAAGGAAATTTACATAGGGATGAGGAACATAACGAGTATTTATCTTGTTATTTGGGTCTCTCTGCTCCTGCCTTTCAGCCGAGCAGCTTGTAGATCTACGGCTTCCCGAGGCTTACTCTTTTTCTTGTCCTTGTGCCTATGGTCGTTTGTCATGACACATATCAAATCATGCATTAGGACCGAGATGGCCTAGTGCCGTGGGATTGTGAGACAATCCTGTCGACTTGCTCCAATTTGGACAATCACCCTAGCCTCATAAGCGAGCAGCGGGGCAGGCAAGGGAGGAAGATGCATGGCAAGCACTGTTCAGAGCTGCCACGTTTGCCGGAAGGTCGTGACGTAGGATTATGCCCCGAGAACGCGGCAGAAATGGTGGCTCTCTCGAAAAAAAGTGGGCTGCCTTTGGGAGTCTTGCCGCTGGCACCGAAGAAAGCAATTTCAAATGCAAATACAGGAAGCAAGAGAGACAAGGATGAAAAGGTGCTGGACAAACGAGCTCGTAAGGCCGCAGTGAAACTAGCGCGGCGGGAAGGTCGAGCGAGAAAAAAGGAAATGACGCAAGCCTTTAAGGCAGTCGAGAAAGTGGCGGGGCTCCAGTCCCGAAGCGGCGAGACGGCAGTAAATCGGAGTGTTTTTCAATTTTCGTGATTGCAAACTCTGTATCTAAGTGAAAGAGATTGACTATATGGTTCTTGTAGATGCACATATACTTTTTTCTATCCCGCGTTAGGCAAGCAAGAAGTATTCAAACTTTCATAAGTGTAGATGATATTCACAAAAAAATGTTAGAGTGCTTCAAAAGAATGGATTTCACTTGTAACTTACGAACTGCAACCGCAAATCTGACGAAGGCATATCGCATCTCATAGACAACATGAGCATCCGCCATGGTGCCTGCGATGACCCATGTCCATTCCCACTTTCCTCCTTACTCATTCTCTCGACTGCTAGATCGCATTTTTCCGCGCGCGTTCAAAGATCCGGTACTCATTCGCAGCCTCCTTCCCCTTGGAGCTTGATCTTACAACCTTTTCCTCCTGCTGATCGCTGGAAGTCCGGCGAAAGTAGTCCCCTGCAAAAAGGCTTCCATCTTTGCTGTTGTCCACGTCCTTTTTAAAACGCAACGCCGAGTCGGGTGGTACATAAACATCTTCAACGCGGTGGAACCATCCGGTCTCCTCACGGGCTTTGCTTAATCTGCGTTTCACACGCTGCCAGTCACTGGCCTCTTCCAAAGTCATTTCGACGGGGTCATGCCGAAGTAAATGAAGGATTTCTTCGTCATTGACGTGCGTCGCCATACGCCGCCTCTGCTTACCTTTGACCCGAGTAGATGGCTCTCTACCACCAGTGATAGTTTCGTCCTCTTTCTTCTGGGTCCAATCACCTTCATGCAGAGAGCCCCCAACAGCTAGGGGGACATGTGTCAAAAGGAAGAACAGGACAGCCGCTACGAGCGGAGAGAACTTGCCATGTATCTTTGCAGTCGAGACATACATTACCCTAGTGGATGAATTCTAGTGCGAGTTCTGGTGTGGAGTTTTGATTGTCAGATGTCAACAAGCGTCGTATGACATGACATATGAAAGCCATTAGACTTTTGGCAGCACATAATCATTTGCCGTCCTGCTTTTACTTGCTTACTTGTACTCTCTAGAGGAGAATGAGGTGTCCATGGTCATGCCCAAACAGAAGTCGTCTCTTCAGCTAGGGGGGGTAAGGTTTTCTTTGCTCGGATGTTGAGTAAAGAAGGAGACCGGGCGCAGAAAGACGAAAATAGGTCTGCACTGCTCTTGAGAGTCGACGCACCCGCTCAACGTGCAAGACTGACCTACGCGATCAAGCATTCGATGCCGTCAAGCAGACGCGTGACGTTATACAGAGACTCGTGCGCCCTTTTTTCCTCTCGCTGAGGCCGGTAGCCTGACTCGGCGACGCCGTGTCTACGTTCCAGCCGCCCGGCCACCCAAAAAAAAGCTTCCAATTTACGTAGCGCGGGGGGCATCGACGAGCCAATCTACATTGAGTGCAATTCACCCAAGGAACTTACAGTGAAGTATGGTAATTTTTCGTGTAGCCCAAATTATACGATGCATAACGTTACAACTTTCTTGAGGGACACGGCTCATGTATCGCGTCTTGTTTTCAGGTTGTCGACGGGATAAGACCCTGACTGTGTTACTCATTTTCCCCACCGCTTCCGCCTGATACAATTAATGCAAAAATACATGAATAACGCGGCCGTTCTTGAGCCAAATCTCAAACTTTTGAGGACTCACAGGTCCTTATATAAATTAATGTTAACACTTTCTCCTGCGCATGACACCATCTTATCCGGTGTTCATGTGTGACTTCACCCACCTGGCAAAACAGCATCGCAGTAAGGCATGCTTGCAGCTCTCAGCACTGTTCCAGCATTCATCGAGTTTCGGTGCCTGTCGCCCTTACGGAATTATTTTCTGCCTTCATGGTGCTTTCGCCGTCCGGGTGGGCGCATCAATAAATGTTCTGCTCCGACACACGAAAATTCATCTTGTCTCACGCCACACGCCACGAACATGAATGAACGCAAATTTTGTGATGCTCCTTCTCCTATACCTTCATTTCAAGATGAGTTTAAAGTCATTCTCGCGCAGCAGCTTCGGGCCGTCTCCAGTATTGACACGGATGTTGACCGCTATCTGATCCCTCGGAACTTTCGAAAGTTCATTCTTGAAAGTTTCGACATGCAGACACTTGGAAAAAAGGGTGAAGATACTCTGCTGCGCCGCATTATGCATGCACATCTTTCGGGGCCAACGGATGGGGATCCCGTGTATAGGCAACTGATGCAAGCACTCCATACTTCGCAGAATCCGTGGGTCGCAGCCTCCGAGAATGTTCTGTTTGAATCTGTCACGGCCAAAATTGTAACATCCAGCAAGAAGACCAGTCACTTAGCTGAAGGTTAGTTTAGATAGTGCCAAACTAGCGAATAGTCAGGGGTAGATTTGGTCGGCAGGATCTAGATGTTTACATTCATCTTGTCTCCTCCCTCTTGTTTTCTTTTTGACAGCAAAGCTTGGTCGTGCAAAGTTGGCTAAGGCCTTACACCAACTTAATGCTAGTATTGAAGAGCTTTTGCTACAGAGTGTGAACAGCACTATCGACATGGGCACGCTTCGTTCCAAGATCCTCGAACGCCAAGAACGCTCGAAGATGATGCAAGGCAGGCTCGATCGCTTTGACGTATTGATCCAAGTCCTGGCAGCAATCGAAGAGCACCTGGCTTGGAAACATGAATGTCTGGCAATAAACAGAGAAGTGCGAAGCACAGGCTGCGAAGTTTCGCGACACGATTCTTTTGGCGACACAAAGGGCATTGAGCAAGCAAGTGTGGAGAATTCTCGGGACTTGAGCCAAGCTTTGGGAAAGGCCGTAGAAAAGGAAGGAAGGAAAATTCTGGAAAATTGCTTGGTGAAGTGGATGCGGCAACAAGCTATGCTGCCCGCACAATCGAGACCTTTTTTAATTTTGACTGGGGTACGCCTCAAATCTCTGGATTCAGAGCCAATGCTGGCAATAAGGGGAGATGTCGTCCGAGAATGTGGTCGTGTCTACGATCTAACAGATAGGCCTAAGGCCGAGCTAGATGCACTCGTTGTCACGCCTACATCTACAGATTCCAATCGGCTCCAAGTCTTGGTGGCGGTAGAAATGAAGCGAAGCTTGCATGAGATACCAATAGACTGCATTAAGTATCACCTTTCGCTCGAAGTTTGTCGGAGAGCCACGCCTGAACTGCTTTCCTTCGCGTCCTCCGCCGTGTGCTCGCCTGCTTCAGTCAGAGATGACCTGCTAATAGCTGAGGCGCTACCACAGGTATCAACAGAAAACGGCTTCCTCTTAGACTTTTCTTCCTTTCGCCTCCCTGAAGACGCGTTTTACATTGTGAAACGGGGCGGAGTCGAAATGCATGCTGCCGACAAGCTTTTGCTTAAACGAGTGCACTTCAGACAGAACGAAAAAGGATTCAGTCTAGACGAAGAAGCATTACGGAATTTCTACGCCCCTGACTTTGCGTCGCTCAAAAATATCACACATGAGGAAAGAAGGTTGACGGAAATGAAGCGAGAGGCTGTGATCGACGCTCTCTTCGATGATTTTTCGAATTATGGCGTCGAGTCCCTGAGGCAGCGGCTAGGTGTTATACTTAAGGTGATAGAAAAGAGCCCTGCATCTAGAGGTCCTCTCCAAAACGTCTTCTCTCTCAAAGAGGGTGACGCCGGGTAGCGGTGCGTCTGGCCCGTAAAGTAATAATGAGGTACAGTTTATACAAAGATCACGCATCGAATATCACGCAGATAAAAGAAGACGACGTGAGAAAAATGAGAAAAAAATGGAGTCGTGAAGAGAGGAAGTACAACAAAGACTCGCAAATTGGGAAGAGAAAGCTATGCACTTTCTACTACTCACACGATGAGCCACTGCTGTCCTTAGAAGCTCCTGCATACTTTTTCAATGTCTGCCACACATCTAGCCATCAATCTGAGGCCTTTTATGGAACTTGTTCGTGCTTATCTCTCGTCGCAGTCTGTATTTCTCGCAAGTCCGCCGGACGGCAGCCGTCACCTTCATCACTGCACGTCGGGCAGCTCTGTCATTTTCCAACATTCCCTCTCTACTGACTCCGCTCCGATATGCCACATTTGTATTATTCCCCGTTCTCACCATTGCGCTGTCATGACTTCCTGAGGCCATGCGCCCAGCCTTCTCTTGTTTCGACGCTATTAACGCCGCACGTGTATCCTCAGGGCGGTAATACTGTTTGTAGTACCTGTTGTTCTCCCGGCAACCTAAAGAGCGACCATCTGGCAACACGAGCTCGCCCAAATGCGAGACCCTCATAGCTGCATGGTCGAAGATTTGCTCCATCTCGCCTCCCTTCCCAACGTTTCCGCCATCGTCCATCGTTGTCATTCCTCCACCGTCACTCAGTTCCTCGTATGCGGAGTCCACCGTCTCCAGCGACATGTCATCATCATCTACAGCGCCCAGGTCGATACCAGAACTTTTTGGTCCAGTCTTGTTGGTCATCTTCTCCTCCTCTTGATACCGTCGTCGGGAATCGAGTACCTGGTACGAGGCACTGAAATCATAAAACGGTCGAAATTCATGCAAGTCTTCGCCCTCTTCATACAAAAGCTTACAATGACTTTTTGCTTCCATATGGTGTTGCGCATCCCGGGGACTCAGAAAGCTCTTGCCTTTGCCGTTGCAATACAAACACATGCACCCAATTTTCACTTTCTCTGCGCAGTAGCGGAGTAGGCCATGCAGATCCACTAAGAATTCACCGTCGGGGAGGTGAAATCCATGTTGTTTCCACATGTGCAAAATTGCAGACTCTACTGTAAAGTATCTGCGGTTGCAAAAAATACAAACTTCTGGATCCAGATCAGCCGGCCCAACAGTGTCGTCTTCCTCTGTAGTCCCGCTTCTGTCTTTTCTCTCGCTTCCACCTAGAGCAGCCATAACAACGCCACCCTCGCTCACAATTTCACTCTTACTGGTCGTTTGTGTGCTTCGTTCTGTGGCGTAGGCATGTTTACGGGACTTCAAGTGTTGCTGAAGCGTCGCCTTCGATGCGAATGTCCTGTTGCACACTTGACACTTCCCATGGAATCCGTGAGACGCTGATCCTTCTGATCCTATTAAACTCTGTGCAGCGGCTTTCCGACGTTGATAATCATGCTCACTCACAGGGCCTAACTCATTCGTACGGCGTTTTGAGTTGTAGCGATGAAGCTCAGATCTGTAGTGATCTTTGTGAGCTGATGACGAGTTAAATCCAAGGCCACAGGTCTGACATTTCAAAAGTTCCATGCGATCTTGCACGAGGATGCCAGTTAAAGCTTTACGTCGGGCGTGATCCTGCTGTCTCCCCCAAATAAGGGAAGGAGAGATTGGAAATATTGCGAGGCAAGATAGAACAAGGTGAGACCACCGGCGCCGCGAACCCTTTGGACACTGACCTTGTGAACAACGTTCTTCTCGTTTTGAAAATCACGCGCCCTATAGCGAAAAACATGTCGAGGGCAAAAACTTCGTATCTAAAGAATTATGCAGTCACACACACATATAAACTTGCGAGACCCAAGACCCCGCCAAGCACCACCACCACCGAGTTGCAGGGGCAGACCCTGACAGCCACCGTTGCTACATGCGCTCGCACTTCAGAGCATTTTTTTTAAGATCCCCTCCACTTCCATAAATGGGAGTAGAACAAATATTCCCTTATTTAAAAAAAGGAATGGAGCGATCATGCTCTATCAATGGATGGAATTTTCGACTATTTCTACAATTTAAGGAGATGATTACGTCCCTCACTCCTTACTTCCTCGCCCGGCGCTGCCATGTAGGGTGAGACATACTAATCAGGCTTTAAGAGCGCTTTCAGTGAGATTATGAATAGAGTTGTTCTGCCAATCGACAAGATATTTCACTATCAAGCTTACTTTCCCTCTTCAGACCCCAACTCTTCGTCATATGGCACAAACCGAACGCCGGGAGGCATTGAGCAAGCCACAGGCACTTGAAGGCGAATGAAAGCAACGGTAAGGGACGGCTGAATCGTCCAGATAGAGCGTGTCAAGACATTGGTGGTTGATTTTTGGTGCAGAAAAATGCCTGCCATAGTTTATATCCTGACAACTTTCTTGCAACGCAATTGGTACGGAAAAAAGCTGGCGGTGGGAAGGGGAGGAGGTTGCAGCGGTTGCTGCCATTTTAGGGTCACGCACATGCGAGCTCATCATATCGTCTCAATCTGCACACGCCAGTGTATTACATGTGAATGGTAGAAGGGGATAGGATCGGAATCGACAAGTTTTCAAACATGTCTCTTTTGGCAATGTGGAAAGCAGTCGTGGCCAGCAGTGGGAGCGATACCGCTTTGCGAGTGGTGACGAATCTCCCTATCGACGACCTTTCTGAATATAGCCGAAATTATGTACGAGATTTGACATTTGAGTATCTGGATCGATACAGCAATAGTCTTTCAAAGCTTTTATTGAAAGCAGGCGTCCTTCCAGGGGACCGCATCGGACTTCACTTTCATGCCTCAGATCCAGGAGAAATAATTTCCTTGCTAGCCGTGCTAAAGTGTGCCGCGATATATGTTGCACTGGACAACGCTACCTGTGGGAGAATTGTCTCTGACGCAGGCGTGCGATTAGTATTGGTCGGTGGTCGGGAAAATGTAGGAAAATCAACTATTTTTCTACCAAATAAAACTCCCTTGTTGCGGATTGGGCGGTGGGGAGACATCTCTGAAGGCGATGAGCTCATCAGACAGCCTTTGCCTGATCCAGAACCTCCTCGCAGCAGCTTAGATGGCGCATTCAATATCCTCTATACCTCCGGGAGTTCGGGCCCATCCAAAGGTGTCGTTGGAAGGGAAAAAGGTTTTGTCTATCGGATCGGCTGGATGCATCAGGCTTTTCCTTTTATCAAAGACAAGGAATTAGTGCTTCGACGGACACCACTCGCGTTTGTTGATTCGGTGTGGGAGATATGGGGGGCCCTCCTGGCAGGTGTACCGTAAGTATGGATTTTTCTAAAAGAACTCTCGATAATTTTGTGGCTGCTTCTGGCATTGATGATTCGTCGTCGGGCGGTCTGACTTTTAGGCAAACTCACGAGTCCTATTTTGCAAAAAATGGGAGGAATGGAGGCCTGTTACAGGACTGAGAGCATTCGACGTGTGTACAAACATCCTGAGCCACAGGAAGCATACTCAGCGTTATCCAAAAAATTGCTATGCCCTCATTTATTCTACCTCTCTTATAAAGTTCTTTCTTGTCTCCCCCACCAGATTATGTATCCATTTGACTAGTCTTGGAATGCCAGACCCTGCATTTTCCCAATGTCTCGGGGTTACAAGGGCGACATTGACACCTTCTCTGCTTGTGAATCTCCTTCACTGCAATGCGCCTATATTAAGCCGAGGACAGTTGCGCTTCTGTTTATGCAGCGGAGAGACTCTGTCGTTCATCACGGCGAGAACATTATTGATGCGTGCACCTTTATGTACGATTATTCATCTGTACGGTTCGACGGAAGTCTCTGGGGACGCGTCATGGACGACATTAACTACAGGTGATCTGGAATATGGAAAAACCGCGAACTTGGACATCGTTCCTCTTGGTAAACCTCTTCCCGGGACGCGCATGTGGCTGGTGGGGTCCGAAACATCAACGAAACTGGAGGTGGGGCAAATTGGCATGCCTGTTGACATGAATGGAGAGCTCTGGGTAGAAGGACCAGGCGTTGCGCTAGGTTACTACGGCAAGCAAGGCATTCATTCCAATTTTGTAGCTAAAGAACGCGATGGCCATCCAGTATTTAAAACGGGAGATTTGGTTAGGTGTATTTCGGATACGACTAATACAAGTCTTTATTTTCTCCATCGAAGGGATTCTTCAGCGAAAGTCCGAGGGGTTTGGATACACTTGGAGGAGGGGGAACGTGAGCTGGCTCTGGCGCTTGGCCTAAATTCTAAGGAAGAATTGGGACTTAGTGTCGTTTCGAGCAACACAGATACGGAGAATTCTGAGCTGTTAATAGCCCTAACATGGAAGGCAGCCCAATCGTGGCCGAATCTGCCCAAGTTAAGACAACGGTTAATTGGACGAGGAATCTCACCAGAGCTCATGCCGACACGAATAGTTATTGGTATGAAAGATCAGCTATTGCCCCTTACTTCAAATGGAAAGCTGGATCGACAGATGTTATCTACTTGGGGCTCTGAAGTAGCATCAAGATGCACATCTTACGCAGAGATGGTGAGATCAAGATTCAAAGATGATTCTAGTGGGTATTGGTTGGAATTTTGTTTCTCAAAGCTTGTTGGTACTCAAGACGAAAATCATATAGGGCTTGGTCTATTTCAGCGTGGAGGCCATTCACTTCTAGCAATGCAAGCATTATACCACATTGAGCGGCATTTTAAAGCAGCAAGCGCTGGCGTAATGATAGAAGATATGGCCCGACCAGTTGCTGAGATTTCGAAAAAGATAGGCAAAAATCGGGACACATTGCCGAGAAAGCGAGGCAGAAGCTTTACCGCCGAAACAATTTCAGATAGAAATCAACTTCCTACAATGTTGCAGGCTTGGACTTTTGAATTTGAAAAATGCGTGGATGCGCAACCATGTGTCGTATCATTAGATAACGGTGAGCGTTTGATAATTGTCGGTTCTCATGATCATTATATTGCTGCTTTAGAAGCGAACACAGGAAAGGTTAAGTGGCGCTCTCATACGAGCGGTCGTATCGAAGGAAAAGTAGCAGTACAAAATGATCTCATTTTCGTACCCTGCCTTGATTACCGACTCTATGCCTTCTCATTGGTAACGGGAGAGCTTGCATGGACTTTTATAACACAGGGAGAGTTAAAATGTACACCTCTCCCTCTCTGGCTTCCAAGTCCTACTCATGACAAATCCAAAGGAATCTCGCTCGTCCTCTTCGGAAGTTACGATGGTAGAATATACGTCGTTGAAGCATCATCGGGAGCATGCTTTGCGAAACCGTTTCCTCTCCAAGGTAGTCCTTATGCTTCCCCGATTGTAATTCCTGGTGAAAAGCGGAATTCAGACTCGGATGAGCGAATTATTACTGTAACAAACCGCGGACGTGTTGCACAACTGAAACTGGAAAGAGAAGGAATGGTGCTGAAAGGAGCACACTTAAGATGGGCTCTACATTCTGATTGGGAACAAGAAATCGGGTGCGCTGTATTCACGACGCCTGTTTATTCGACAACAACTGCATATTTGGTATTTGGTGGAACGGACGGCGCAGTTGTAGCTTTGGATCCATTCCACGGGGGATCTATAGTATGGCGAATCCTACTCGACCAAGTTCAATCATCGCCAATCTTTATTTCACCATGTCTTACGCCGCGCAACTCGGAAACGGAAATAGAGCTTGTCCTAATAGCCTGCCAAACATCTTTGTATTGTATCCAGACAAGCTCTGGAAAGCATTGCTGGAAGAGAAAATTAGAGACGAGGCCTGATGAAGTGATAACTGGACAACCCACATTCCTAGAGGGCAGCCTAATCGTCCTATTGACAACACAATTTGGCAAGTTGTTGCTTTTAAATCTCGACAGTGAGCTCGATGCAGTCGATACAGGGACAAGGGAGCTCATTCTTACGGGCGAAAGTCGTTTGACAAGTCCAGCAATTATCACCTTACCTAAGGAAACAGTATTTCCTTACAGGAAATCCTGGCAATGTTCAATAGGCTCTAGAGACAACAAAGTGTACATGATAAATATTTCTGGTTGATTGGATTTGTGTATTGAAAATGGATAGGACAGAGTCTTAACCAGATATGTCTCATCATGTGAGTGATTTTTGAAAGAAGTAAAAACCATGTGAAACGAAATGGTTCCTCTTTAATCTTGGTCCATGCCACGCTCATGATTACAGCGACATTTTTTTTTCTCCTTCAAATTCACGAGAAGCGCCTGGAAGCCAAGGGAAGAGAACAATAGTTGAGGGAGACAGCGTAACGTAAAAATTATTTTTGAATAATGTGGCATTCAGTTGTCCCGAAAGTTAGGACAAATCAAAACGAAAATAGTGAATAGAGGACCTCTAGCAGGTAATCCTAAGCTTGGTATGGACATGCTTTGGTATGGACATGCTTTCGTGGATCTAGGCTAGATGGGAAAAGAGGCACCATAGGTATCTCGTTGAAAGTTCAATGATCGTGTTCTTATTTTAGGTGTGTATCTGTCAACACTTTGTCAACCTGAAGTCGATCGGTGACTGCCAGTCTCAGCGGGGCAGCCAGCAGCTCAAATCCGTTTGTCGCATCTTCTATGAATTCGGTAAAGCCTATGTACGTCAGAACTTTATCTTATCTATAACGAGGACGTAGAACACTTTCACACTCAGTCGCTAATCTGAAATGCGTGAGTCCATCAAGCACAGGGACTCTTTGCATGAAGGCTTATCAGTCACTAGGCTAGTGGCGTAGCCTCACTTCCTACGTCGAAAATGTGCACAGCACATTTTTCGGGTCGCGTTGATGGTAATTTTAAAGAATTTAAATGGATGGATCATGGGCAGACTATAGGCATGGTAACAAATTGACTTTCTACATCGTTCGATGCCCTCAAATGCTAAGCCTGAGCTCTTTTCATTATATAGTTTTCGAGTTTCATACTCGGAGAGTTTTTATGCTCTAGAGTGAAGATAAGAATAGCCTTCTCCTATCTACTCTATCATGTACTTGGTAGAAGGGTCATTATCTCATTTTATATGCTCCTTGGTTGTCCTTCAAAATTCAACGCGAAATTGATCGCATGTCTCAGAGCCTTTATGAAGCTCACAATAAATATGTTTTAAATACTAGTGACCGGGTTTAATGTTTGCTTTTACCCGGTGTGAATGTATTAAGCACGCTCGGTGGGTTTGATACGACGAGCTACGGACAACAATGACGAGCGAAGCCCCTTGGCTTTGCCTAAAAACAAATACGGTGATTTCCGCCCAAAGACATGAAATTCATAGCAGCTTAGATACACTACTTCATGGCCCTTGCAAACAAAGAACGCAAACATTAGTCGAGATGGCAGCATTCTCGCACGTTCTCCGGGCCGCCCCCCTCCAGGCTAGCACTGAAAACGGACCGGCCCCCGCCGCTGGCATGGAGAGGAATCGACCTGCTCGCCCCTTTTGATTCGTCTCCCGCCCAATTATATTAAAATGCCTAGAATTAAGTTGGGTCGTCTGCATAGTTCTATCACAGCCCACTGAAGTCATTCAGTGGACATCAAGATATGTCAGCCTCCTTTCTGTGTTGCATTATTTTTCCTGATTGTAAATACTTGTAAGCGGCCACCTTCTCCAGTCAATGTCCGTTGAGGGACTTTTTGTCTTTCAAAACTCAAAATTATTCTTCAATGCTTGAATCGACCCAGCCTTTTTTTGATGCTGCCTCAATCCGCAATAGCTTCATCCAAAGGGACGAACCAAGACTTTTGATGTCGACATGGTTGTGTCACCGACCGCATACGCGGCGACACTGAATCGAGTAGTGGAGCAACGTGTGCTTTACCATAAGCGCCTCAACGCTTGACTTAAGTCTCTTCTTTATCGGACAGGCGGCCTTGTAAGATTAAGGCGACTTGTGATACCTCCATAAATCCCGATGGCACCCCTAAGCAAAAATGCTAGTCCGCAGGATTTGTTTAATGGTGCCGTTCTTCAGTGTGTCGAGGCCGCGACCTTAGGGATGCCTTTCGAAGTCTGGAAAACGCGAATGGGGCGATTTCGGACTGAGTCGACGCTCGAAGCATTCAGAAACGTGTACAAAGATGGAGGAGGTGTGAGCGCATTTTGGCGGGGGACCTCAGCCAAGATGGTGGAGAGCGCCAGCAAAGGTGCGATCCTTCTTTTTTCGAAGGAGGCTATTGCCAATTCCTTGTTGGCCTCTGGAGTCTCGCAGACCACAACAGGGTGAGCACATTGGGAAAGTACAGGAGTAATGTGAGGAGTTTTCCTTCACATGGGCTTGCCTCACTGTATGAATGGCGGTCCAATACTCGTAGTGACTTCAATGGTGCGCTACAGATACTGGTTTGCCTTGATGTCCGATCGTCTTTTGGTCTTTATCTCATATGGCTTGCAACCGCTATCCGTAACGCTGCAGGTTTTTGGCAGGAGCTGGCGGCGGTGTGTGTCAGGTGGTGGTAATGGGGCCTTGTACCTTCCTGGTAACAGCAGCAGTAACAGGCGGCGGTAAAGAAGTATCTGTGTGGACGACGGCAAGAGAAGTTTGGCTCAGCAAAGGGATCAAAGGATTTTATCCGGGAGGAACTGCCATCGCTTTCCGTCAAGCGACGAACTGGGCTTCACGTCAGGGGTTTACCGAGGCAGTGAGGGAGCGATTCAAGGTGTTGTTTCACGATGGGGACAGCAAGGCCAAACTCACAGTAACCCAGGAGGCCTTTGCTGGCATAATTGGCGGTGCGCTCTCTTGCTGGAATCACCCATTTGTGAGTCTTGGACTGCTTTAGTTGTCGAAGCTCTGGAGGTTGAGGGCATTGCTGGTCGTAAAGCTTGGAATGCACAGCACGCGGAGGAAAATCGCGACATCTGCCTCCTTTGTTTGTCTGCGCTTTGCTTCTTTCGTATATTGCCTGTCATCCTATTTTATATCTAAGTCATGGCACATTTTTTATTTCACGGGCAACATTTTTCAGGAAGTGGCACGGATAGAAATGCAGGCGGCTGCCAATGCGGGCGAGGCTTCGCGATCCATGTTGAAGGTAATGAGCGGCATCGTGACCACAGAGGGTCCTGCAGGACTGTTTAAAGGCGTAGTACCGCGCATTCTATTGGGCATTTGGCAGACACTTTTCATGGTGACGGGAGCCAAGCTGCTAAAAGGATTCCTTGCTGATGGCAAATGAGGTGAGCTCCGTGAGCATAGTCAAAGCGCATCCAGTGCACTCCCTATTTGGTGCCATATCATTGCTTTTGTAACCGTCTGCACGGTTTTCACATATTCTTATGCAATGTCTCTATGACTTTGGTCGTTTTGACAGCACAGACCTCATTTTTCGTGACCAATTTAATTACTCTTTCCGTCCCAACTTCTTTACACAAGCGTCCTGCAGCTGTGCGTAAAACTCACACCCTTCGTGCCTCAAGATTTCTGGTCACATCTCAAAAACTCCCTTACAAATTGGTGAACCGCATATTCATGGGCAGTCTGCTTGTCTCAGACTGCCGCGCTTCTCATGACTCCAAGAAACCGGGGAAGAGGCAAGGAAATCGAGAAAACAGGTCATCGCAACTTAGTCGGTATGATCCGTTCTTGCGGAGCGTATTGTTTACGGAAAAGAAAACTCAACAACGTACTTGAATTTTTGCACATATCCTCTCCCCCAATTTTGTATCTCTGCTCTCAAAAAGACCCTTTTTTTTTAGAGTCGTGGATCTTAGGTGCACACTTTCTTTTACTCGAACTTCTGAGGATTATTTTTGATCAAATATGCTGCTAGCCACTCAATTGGGTTGCTAGGACGCTCTACAACAAGTTGAGACATGCCGTCAAGAAGTATCGGCACAACTGTCTGATCCAAATAGGCGCGGATGGGCAGGGACTGCATGTTTACCTTGTCTTGCTCATGTTGAGCTACTGCGGCTGTGCCTGCCCCCTCCCCATCATTCACACCGTGTGATTCGGCAATTTCTTCCTTCTGTTGACCAACAATCATTCCATTTCTTTCTCCACTCGCAGGGGAGGGGGCATCCCCACTCACTATTGCCGAAGAGGTGGCCGTCAGCTCGCCCTCTCCTCCATCGGCCGTCGGCTGATTATGCGGTGCTTGCTGCGCACGTTCATCCACTTCCGACGTATCCATCTGTCTTAATGTCGTTCAACCGTAGATATAACGGCGACAGGTACCTGAGCCACATTTGCGCGGAGGGACAGGTTTCAGAAAAAACTATGAGAATAGAGAGAAAAATTCTTTCTTTGAAACTTTAGCACAACGTCTCAAGAGCTGGGGGGTATCTCGAGACAACAAGCTCCCCCATGTGCAGTTAAAAAAGTAAATGAAGACAGCCAGGGATGGATAGCGCGTTTCCTTGTCTAAGACGAGTAGCTGAGGCCCTTTCCGGACGAGGGAAATCCCTGTTCATCTCTCCGAGTGATCGCTCATTGCTAAAAATGGCGCGAACGCTCCTAGTGGCGGCTTCTTAGAAGGCGTGGCCCAGTGGTCACATGCCAGGGCGTGACGCCGGCGCCCGGGCCTGCGTCCGCGATGCAATGTAGAGTGCGTACCCGTCAGCCATGAATCTATGCTGAACTTGCTTCACAAATTAAGTGCCACTTTTCTTCAATTGGGGCAACGTGGCGCCAGCCCATGGAGGACAGCCTTCTCTCGCTCGCTTGTGACTCGTAGGATGAGAAGTGGAGCGACGCGGCGGGCAAGAGAACGCAATGATCTAGTTAATAAATAGGCAATGGGGACTTTCCTGCATGCCATTTCGAATCTGTAGTCTCGAGCTTCCGAAGACTTCTGATGTTACCATGCGGGATGAATGATATCCAAATGTCGACTCAAGCGGTTCTTATCATGGACACATTTTACAGGAACATAATGAAACCTACATCGTCAGTACTTCTGTACCATGCGAAAGCCATGCGGCAATGGTCAACGTATCACTGCGGCCATCATCATCCTTTTTCTCGGCATGGAGCGAGACTTATTCCGAGGCGAAAATTCAGTCACTCCGGCAGCAACAACGTGAGAGCGACCAAGTCTGAGCCTGGCAGCGCCAGAAGTGAGAAAATGGTAAGATCGGTTGTCGCTCGCCCGTATTAAGAATGTATCAGTGTTCTCGAGATGTTTAGACTTGTCATTGTCCAGGGCAAAAATGGCAAATGCCAGCAAAGTGAAAGGTTGCGTTCCAAAGCCAAGGCTCGCAAAACACTTGCTGGAGCCCTCCTTTCAGCAACTTCGCTCAGTTTCTGATTCAAAAAGCATATGATATGAAACGTTGGTTTTGTTCTCACTGCTTTTCTACTACTGTATATCATTCAACTCCTACCACAGCCAGTAACGTGGGTTGGTTTAGCCATTATGGCAGTGACAGGGACGGGCTTAGCGTACTTTTATCAAGTCGAAAAAGAGCGAATGCAGCAGCAAGGTAGTATAAATGTATATGTGGTAGACCTAATGTTCTTTTGGCGTTTTTGCTCCACACTGAGACGTGATTGTACACTGTGCAAAATAATTGCTGCACACTGGAGGCGGTCACGCAAAGAAGAGTCACTTTCACTCATAGCTTTCCTTACTGTTTATGAAGACACCATCCGGATGGAGGTTTGTGTCTTTTTTCTATCATGAGTATTTGATGGAGTCTTACTTATCAGTGCGACTTCTCATCTCCCACGATGCATTCCAGCTCTGGGCAAGGTAACAAGTTACGGAAAGCCGGCTCTTGGAGGACCGTGGACGCTCGTTGATTTTACCGGCAGGCCTGTTACGGACGCCGATTTTCGGGGGGAATTTCTGCTCTTATACTTTGGTTTCACTCACTGCCCTGATATCTGTCCGTCGGAGCTTGTCAAGGTTGGCAAAATTTTGGACTCATTAGATCGAGAGCCAAATCTGCCTGTTGTACGACCTGTTTTCATTTCCGTGGACCCTGACCGGGATAACGTGGGGCAATTACGTCATTACGCTCAAGGTGCGTTGCCTGAAGACTCAAAATTGAGCGCAATTTTAATCTAAACTCTCACTCCATTGCCCTCCAGACTTTCATCCGCGCATCCTGTATTTGACGGGCACGGAGGAACAATTATCCAGAATGACCAAGGCTTACCGTGTCTATTTCAGCAAGGTAGTCGCGCAGGCATAATCCTCTGTTCAGCAAGAAAAAATTTTAATTTCATGATCTTTGACATTTCAATGTCACATCCATCTGTTCGGTTATTGATGTCCTCTCAAAATCTTCTTTCCTCATCTGTAGGCTGATGAAGAAGATGAAGAAAACTACTTAGTGGATCACTCGATTGTGTTGTACTTAATCGGGCCCGATGGTTCATTTTTGGATTTTTTTACGCAGTCGATGATTCCTGCGGACATAGTTAATAGAATTAGAGGGTACCTAACGCAAGCTAGGAGGCTCGCTGCTTAAGTAAGAAAGGAAGCATGTTTCCAAGTACCCCCAGGACATATGGTATATTAAACCTTTGTACGTGTGCTTTTGTGTAAACATACAGACGAACACATATTTAATATAGCTTCAAGATGCGCCAGAAGCTGAGAGGGTTCATGATTACACATGGGTGCGCTGGAAATCCATCTTTCAATCAAAACCATGTAATTTAATCAGTGATGATGCATGCAGAGCGAAGAATTTTCAGCTACTACCGGAGGATGACAAGTAGACTAATTTCAACTTCAAGTTTCCCTTCGATCCTTTGAAACACATACCATACATGACCATCCACATACTGCCCCGTTGCTCTCATGTGTGATCACTTCCTCTAATTTCACAGTAGCATGATCCAAATTTTTTAATTGATCTCAACATGAGACAATAATCTATCACATTCGTGCCTCTGCCCCCCCAGAGACCTTCCCAGCTCCCTTTTGATCCTGCCCATTCCCGTTTCCGGTCGTCCGACTTTTAAAGACAGATAATAAGGTGCGGTCGCCCCAGGTTTTCTATCTCCTCCCACCTTTTACACAACACTGGTATGGGTGCAACGACGAAAGCAGAACGATTATCAATTGTACGACCCGAGGTCCTATCCGACTGTTCTATACTGGACTTTCAACCCAAAGAAAGAGTACACGTCGACCTTCCCTTCTGTAGTTGTATTTCTATTCCTCCCACTACACTTGCCATTATTTTGGGAGGAGATTCAGCCAAAAGGTCACAGAGATCTTTGCTTGAAGTTCGAGGTGCGCATAAGGTTTGCACCATTATTTGCGCACCGCATTTGTGCGCAGCAGCGTATGTTTTGTCGTATAACGCCCAGAGCTACAGATAGATTACAAGGTTTTATACGAGAGCGTGTGCTTGTCTGTGCCTACACACCGCCTCGAATCATGCTTTAAGATATCTACCCGCATTTTGCCTCACCTACCCAAAGTAGTCTGAGTGCTCCGGTTGACTCGAGGCATTTTAATGCCGTAATTTCTGGGGGGTGGCAACCTCAGGGCTGTGAAAGGGTTGAACTGGACACTGCGGGTTGGGATAGGTACCAAATCGCAGACAGAGCTTGGAATGCTTGATACCGAACTGGGTGGGGTCCGGGAAGATCGAGTCAACCAAGTCCAAGCGCCGTTTGTCGTACGTCTTCCAATTCCAGGCCATAATGCCGCCCGTGTCCGACGACTCAGGGTTTATTGCCCACCAGACGTTATTAGCCATGCAATTCTTTACCAGCCACTTGGCCAACTCTGTCTGAACAATCTCATCACGCCCTTTCAGCGACCCGCCCCACTCTCCGATAATCATGCCCTTCTGCAGCTTCGGAATAAGCCAGCCCATCTGTGAGTCCCACACCTTAACAAGCTCGTTAGCCAGCTCTGCTGCTGGAACGTTCATGTACGGGTGATCGTACACGTCGGGCCCGTACACGTGCGGCGAGTAAACTACCCTGTTCATGACCTCGGGTACCGGCACGTATATAGGATGTTGAATTGCACCACCGAAATTCCCGCCCCACCAGAACGGATAATCGGTCACCTTGTCCGTCTCTTTGTTATATTGCACACCCTCAACCATGTATAAGCCCTTCCAGTTCGGAAACTGGGTGTGAATGTGTGCAATGGCGCGCTCGTAGAACTTATTGTAATCCGTCTGAGGCGCACTAACGCCCCAAGTAGCGATGCCGTGAGGCTCGTTTTTCAGGTCCAGAGCAAAAACATTCCATTTAATAGAGTATGCAGCCATTATATTACTCCATGCCTGCAGGATGTCCGCCTCTTTGTATTGCTCGTCGTACCAAAGATCCGTGGCCTCCTGGGGGCCCAGGGTGTGCATGTCGAGCATCACCATCAGCCCCCGTAACGCAGCCTGGTCTATCACCTCGTCCAAGATCTCCCAGATAGTCTTGCCCTTTAGTCCTTTTCCCACGAAGCGCTGATTTGGCTTAAAGTCCTTTGGCGCTAACCCGAAGGCCACTGAAACCGGGATGCGAACCGTGTTGAACTTGTGCTGCAGGAAGAAGTTTAAGATTGTGTCCACAGTGGTGAAGTTCAGGCCGGTGAACGTATATCCATGACCCTCGCATCCAAACCAACTGATGCCTGATACGTGTGCACGGCATCGAAGGATAGAAAGCGAGGAGATTGTGAGGACGATCAATTGACAACTCAAAGGGAGCGCCCTGCGAAGACATGCCAATTAATACGCCCGTTTTCTCCCAAGAAGCGAAAAGGCGCACCCTACACCGTCTATATTACTTACCTTTGACAAAGAAGGGTGCTGTGTTGGCGTATATCTGACCATCCTTGCCCGAACTCCAGGCGAGATCGAAGGAGTCGAAGCATGTGTCCGGAACGAAAGTTGCCCTTAGCTCGTCCAGACTGGGTGTTTTCACATAACTGAGCCTCGGGTCGTGCCATCCATTTTTGTCTTTTTTGGGGAAAATCCCCTGTCCATAGATTCCTAACAGGGCAACCGTGAGGCCTGCCAGGACGCTTACTCCTATGAGCGAAAAAACAAGAGCTTTGGCTCTGCCCGGAGACGACATTTCGCAAACTTGATTTTTCGTCTAGATGTGATGATCCACTTAGCCCCTTCTATGGTACGCAGTCTTGCTGCTTTGATGCGTGCGTTACCCTGAGAGGGAAAGATGAGCCGCGATCGCCTGCCTCTACCTTCTCAGCCCTGTGTGTGTATCAGACGGATGCACAGCCCGAAATGAGGTCACTGTCCCCTGATTGGTGGGGCGCTGGCACAATTACCCTGGGGCAAGTATAATCTACGCTAGGATGCTCTCATCATGGACAGCGTCACAATGTGTGAAAAGGAAGGAGAACAAAGCTGCGCAGAGAAGGAAGAGCCATGCGTGTCCCGATCTTGTGAATGTTACGACTGTTGCTTCGTGGCTGTTACCATATCCTCGAGAATTTCCGAGCAACAGTCGGTGCAATCCTTCACTATGTCAACCTCATTCGCAGTTCAATACAGATCTTTTCGTACGAGTCGCCCCTGATACAGGTATGATTTAACGCGAGTGCCACGGTACAGCCACCACGCACTGCCCTCACCTCCATGTCAGCCCCTCCCTCGCTTCCTCCCTCCCTCCCTCCCTCGCTCCATCGCTCCCTCGCTCCCTCGCTCCCTCCCTAACCTCCCTCCTGGCTTCCCTCCCTCCCTACCTCCCTCCCTCCCTCGCGTCCTCGCTTCCTCTCTTTCTCCCTCCCTCCATCTTTCCTTCACCCCCTTCCTCACTTTCTGGCTACCTCCACCCCTCGCTCCCCGCCTCCCTTCCACTCTGGCTCCCTCTCTCGCTTCCTCCCTCCCTCCCTCCGGGCGGCGAGCGAGTGCACTGCCGAGGCGATGAGGGGGGCAAAGTGCTTCATCTCGCGTCATTTCCTATTCCATGCGAATTCAAGTATGCTGACTTTCTGCCACAAATAGAGAGGTGGTAGAACCAAGGAAATGCGCGCGACGAAGGAAAATTACCAAAGCGACCGTCTTCGGGATCGCACGGAGAGCTATCCTTTCCCGGATGAGCAGGATAATGATATTCCAAATCGCCCGACAGCCCATCCATTACTGCGTCTCTCAGACCAGACTGAAGTTCTCATACGTAACGACTCAAGAGTAGGATACCCTGTCGAACAGCCGGATGTGGGACCGGAAAGGTAATTTATTGACGGGGAAATAGTCAGCAACATATTATCTCTTAAAGCAGGAGTACGGTAGTATGGACTGCGATCCTCCATTGGCAGATGGCGTTTAACCCATCAGCAAGCCTGGCATGTCTGATCCAGCGGTAATTACTCATTTGATATCGACTCATTTCGATCACTCCACCACTTCACGCCTCAGTTTTGGTTGGCTGTTCCCCGCGCAGCAGATTCTATTGAACTATGTGCTCCAGGAAGGGACAAGAATAGTTGTGCAGCTCGGCGCTTACCTGGGAAAAACAACATTGTTCATCGCGGAGCATGCCCCTCGCGCTTTGATTTTTGTCATCGATCCCTGGGACAATGCCGCACTCAAAGCTGAGCCGTCTTTGAACAAAAATTTTGCCAACATCGACCTTTTCGAGCGCATTCCTTTCTATGCCACTTTCCTCCGGAACACTTGGCATTTAGCGGCACGGCGTGGATCGAACAAAGACAATCTTCTCGTTGGTGTTGTACCATTACGCATGAAATTTGAAGAGGGCATTGCTTTGCTAAAGTCTACACTCAACCTGCGCCCAGATGTTCTGTACTGGGAGGGCTTTCCCAACGAGACCGGTCTGTCTCAGACACTGCACGCTGTGAAGGAGGCATTTCCAGGCGTGGTAGTTGTAGGTGATGGTTACAATTATTCGGAAGTACAGAAGGGCCTCGCTAAGGCTAGCAGATCTCTGTTCCAGGAGCGCAAGCCTTTCGTGGAGATGGGCAAATGCTGGACTTTCCTGCGTCTGAAAAAAGAGATGTTGTCTGATTTGAGATTGAAGTACACAGCCGCTGACAACAGAGCTAAGCGCACCATACTGAGAGACAAAGAAGTAGCGGGGGCTTCTTTCAAAGACTTGCTTTCTGGGCTAAAGTCGAAGAGCCAGCAGCTCAAATACGAGGAGGCTGGAGAGCGGGCAGCGAGGCGTATGGCCGAGGAAGAGGAGAGGGACAGGGTCATGCAAGGGCGGGAATCGGGGGAGACAAGGCGACGTAACAGGCCAGCAATCCAAGGAATCGGGGAGAAAGGCGGAGGGGTAATACGGATAAGCAAAATGTACGGAGGAGAAAGTGGACGAGGTCGCGGGAGTCGGAGGATAGGGGGATATGGGGGATGCGACCAGCAGCATGGCAGAGGGGCGGGGGAAGGAGCTGAGTTTCGACGTGGAGATGAGCAGGGCATGGGACGCGGAGTCAGTCGGCATCGCAGCCCGAGCCAAAGTTCGAGGCCGGAAAAGGAGGCGCCGTCGGGCACCACCATGGGGGAGAGCGGTTCCGCACCACGGCAGAGGGAGGAAAGCGACGAGGAAGGGAGGCGACACTGGAAGCGGAGGTGCTTCCGAAATGAGATTGATGAGAGCGAAGATGACGAGGCGAGAGGTGAGAGCACCGAGGAAGTGGACGATGACCGCCCAGTCCGGGGCTAAAGAAACAAAAAAATGCTGTCTAATGCGACGGGGCTGGCTGGCAAAAGAGGCCTTAAATGATGTTGTCCATCTTCTCGGCAAACACCACTTCCCAACCACATCTTCTGAGACAAGCTTTTATCGTACACCCGAGACATAATTCTCACCCACTAAGCTCGGCTTCACGTAAGAGAGTATATTATGCGACCCCAACAGCTATTTTCTTTCGCTCTGAGCAATTAACAGGGAAGCAAAAGCAAGTAACCGTTAGCAGATAAGGGGGTTGGCTGCTTTGCGGGCTCTCTAACCAACCCGGAACCTTCGTGTCCATTCAAATGGCCGCTCCCATCGATTTTTCTGCTCTCCACTTGTCAATGTGGTGTACTTAATCAATCTTGTAAAGAGAAAAGTACTTATCGATCTTAGGAACGTAGACAAGGTCGCCTTTACGCAGCTTGAACCAGAAGACCTGGTGCACGTGCGGGTCTTCGTAGCCTACAATGCGCTCGTTTTCTCCAGAAGGTACCTGAGAGTTGACGAAGATTGTTCGGAAAATGAGCAGTTGCCACAGAGAAAAAAGGGGAGATGACACCAACCACCTATCAATGCAGGGCAAGTAACGTACCAACACGGGGTTGCTCTTGGTTCCTTGATCGGGAAGCGCGAAAACTGGATCACGATTGAACAGCACCTGAAATCGGTCGGAGAAAGACCCCACAGAGGTATAAGATGATTTCGTTACTCTTGTCGACAACATTTGCGATACAATTGGCAAAGACATGAAGCAGAGCAGGGGAAAATCGAAAGGAAGCAAGCTACAGGACTGCCCTAGAAAAAGGGGCACCTACACAGGTCGATCGACAAAGGACCTTCTTAATTTTCCTTTTCTAGACTTACCTCACCGTTGAGCTCGTAAACAAGCTCCTCAAACCGCCGCCCGACCTGCTGCTGAAGGTCATGTCCAAAGGTACCTTCCTGTAACGCGGGCACGCCATAGAGCTTGTCTCCCACTTTGATAACTTTCGCGTACTTTGCTTCGTCTTCTTTGCTTGGGGCACTTTTCAGCTCCTCCCCCAGTGTCCCCAGATGGCGCGCAGTCGACAGCACGCCCAAAGCCTGTCGTTTCGGCACAGGAGCCGAGGCGATACGTTTCAATGCACTTATCATCCTGTGCAACCAGGGGCGAGAAACCATGAGCACAAGGGATAGCCAAAGAGAAAATATGGCCGCTGTTCCCAAAGAGGTACTCTCTGAAAGACGGGGTGATGCATGCAAAGAGGCAATAGGGTACGTGCAGGAATCTGTCGGGTAAATCTTTCCTGATAGCATTGCATGTCTGAGATAAAAAGCTAGGACTTTCCAAGCCACATTCTCCAAAACTTCACCGAAGCAAGAATCAGTATATAATTCATTCAAGGTTATGGCAACTAGGTGTGTGGGTAGCTTTGTGCCTCCCACGGACACGGGAGTCATGGCGTCGGTCAGTATGACGATTAAGACATGTGGGCTCTTTTCAAACACGATCCTAGATCGGACGCATAAGCTGGCTTCAAACCTAGCTCAAAAACCCAGGCCCGTTGATTATGATGGGAGTATTGAACGATGAAGCGCTGGACCGGAAATTCGTGAAAGAGAACGAGCGCGGCCATCGTCCCGCTTGTGCAAAGCAGCCACGAGCGCGGGCAACGCCTGGCGGCAGAATGACCGGAAAGGCCGATCCCGGGACATTCCCGTGCACGAGGAGAGCCGCTGGCAAACACATGATAAAGGAACAACCAAAGAAGAAAGCAACTCAGTCGCGTATAATTCACTTTACGCATCTTCGTTCACTGTTTTTCCCCCTAATTCCGTCTTCCAATCATTCCGAAACATGGTGAAGGCACAGCGCGCGCGTCGTGAAGTCAATGAAATTTCGACTGACAAAGGTCTCCTATGAAATTTTGAAAGCATCTGTGAGAGTGGACGTAAGGTATGAAATACGAAATGAGCTATCATCACACTTTCAAGAGCAAATGATGTTTCATGATTTTTTCGATCGCTGCCAAGTCCTGCGAAGACGCATCAGATACCATTTCCTGTGTTTATCGTCATTCAAAAGGAAAGAAATCTCTTTCTGCTCTTGAGATATGCCTGGGGCGGCATCCACATCGGGTGAACGCATCATGTCTTCGCCTCACGCATTGTACCCCTCCTACGCTGCTGTATGCTGTCACGCACCTCTTCTCAAGGAGTGAGTACGCGCCTCCATAGGCACCCAGGCCACCTGTTGGTATTAATCATGCACTCCCTTACCTTGTGCGAAACATGGACAGGATGTCTTTGCAAATGTCACGACAACAAAGCAGTTGTGAAATGGTGCCGATAAAGACTATCGTATGCACGCCGTCTGCCTCGTTTGCTAAAATTTTTGAACACACCTAGACAAGAACCAAATACGCGGAAAAATACCGCAATTTCACTGTATACATTTGTCGACTCGCCAGACAAGGAGACCAAACAGAAGAGGTGGCGCAACCCTAAATAAAGGAAGGGGCCAGAAGCGAGAGTAATCCCCGTTCTGTTGCCTTACTCGCCTTGCAACGAGCAGACGGTCGCATAACTGTTGCGTTCGCACATTGAGATTGAACCATGACAAATTGTGCCTCGCCATTCGTAGTCCCATCAAAAATGAGAGGCTCCCCGACGTAGTCACAGTGTGCCCACGTCGCGTCTTGGCCATCCACAAACAGCAAGGGGTGGGTCGTCCAGACCTGGCCTCTCGCCCAAATTGTCCTACAAGAAAACGTGTGTCGCGAGATATGCCATTTTTGCGTCGACGACTCAGATACAAGCAAGGCACAATTATTGCAGCGCGACAAAAGGGGAACAAAATTTCTTTCACGTACCGGGGAATTTCCCTAGGCTAAGAAGCAGGGAAAGGGTTTTAAGAAAAAGAAGAGGGAAGGGAAAGTAATGGATCTGTGATGCTTTTCACGAGGTGCTACCGCCAAGGCTCACCTCTAGTACGCAGAACGCCGCGTAGCCCAAAAGCGACCCTTCGCCTGGCAACTCCCTTGTAGCCTTCGCGGGTATGCTTCTCTCTCACTTAAAGTCAGGGGGGCACCCACGCCACGCACCCTTCCCATGAAGAAAACCACTCTTTCTGATATGTGAGGCCCGCTCATAGAGCCATTCCTCTTTGACGATCGACATACGCGTTGCCTATCACTGCTCCGGTCGGTGCAATCCGAAGCAAAGCCCTGCGGGGAGGTGGCTTCTCCGAGGCCAACCACACAGACTCGCCTTCCGCCGTCTCCCTACGCAGTTCCACTGAAGACAACATAATATCTTGATAGAGGTAACACAAAAAGCACGACAGGCGTCATGGATATGGCTTGCGTGATTGAAAGCCTTACCTGCGTCCGACGGGGCGGCTGCTGGTGGCACCATAAAAGCTAAGATTCACATCGAGCAAGGACGGGAAGTAGTTGATCCCATAGTTTCTTGAAGCCCGCTCGCTCACAGACCCCTCTCTCGCCAACTTATCTTCAGTGCCACCATTCTACCCATCGACAATCTCACACAGATAGGCCCCGTGCGTAGATATGCGGCGCCACGCAACTTCTGTTGTACCAGCCGCTGTAAATAATTTCTCGTCCGCATCATTGCCCAAGGCCAAAATAAGCCTGTCGAGGCTTTGCAAGGATTTGATTCTGCGCATGGCCACCATGTTACCGGTAAGCGACCGCAAGGAAATAATGGCCCAGTGGATGGCACAGGAAAGCTCAATTTACACAGATATTGCAACTGTCGAAAATCAACTTTTGCGCATGCGATTGGAGGTGGAGACGGCGAAGGCTTCCCACGTTTCGGCACTTCAAGAAGTGGAGCGACTGAGGTGAGAGTCGAGGCTGGAGCGATTCCTCCGAAAGCCACTGATTTTCCATGACATGTTGATATTTATTAACGGCCCATGTGAAATGTGAATACCCAGTAAATAGAACACATTGTACTGATAGCTACAATTCATCATCCCTTCAGGGAACGAATTACGTTTCAAACTAAGATAAAACCCGAGGACTCGAGTCATCCCGTTCTCGGACAACTAATTGCTGACATGGGCTACAAAAAAGTATACTGTGCCACGATCAACCAGCTAGCTGATGTTCCCATATGGGAGAAGCAACGAATACTCAGGCGGGAAAGAGCAGAATCCATCGCACGTGAAAAGATGCGACAATCCTTTCCTGTAAAGTTGCCGGGCATTATTACATTATATCAGCTTGCAGACAAACAATACAAGCTCTTGGACGGGCAGCATCGACTAGCTGCTTTGAAAATTCTTGCCGACTCTGGCATTATTAGTAAAGACAATAATTTCTGCCTTCTGGAAGTGTTCACGTTGGAGAAAGAATCCGAGGCCCGCGCTCTATTTCTTGAGATCAACAGTGCCATGCCAGTCAAGCTGATTGATTTGCCCGATGGTGGAGCGCGGCCGGATATTAAAGGGATTATTGACGGTGCAGTGGATAACCTCGTGTCTCAATTCCCGGCATTTTTCAAAAGCAGCTTAAATCCCAAGCTCCCACATGTCAACATTGACAATATGCGCGACGCCCTTTTTCAGGTGAGCCACATATTATACAAGACGTGTTTGGTACAATAACGACTTTGCGTGCGAAATCAATCAGTAGACGTAGACGCTCTGGGTCCTCTCCAACATGGTGAGTTACGTTCATTATTTCCTTCGCATTCTAGCACCACATTGTCGAGCGTCACGGACACAAGAGTGCAGTCGAACTGTTAAAATGGCTGCAAGATGCGAACGAGAATCTCTCAACAAAGCACGATCGAGACTGGAAACGCATCTTCAAAGGTCGTAATCCGCTTGTGATAGAAAAAGCTGTAGCGAAGGCGAAAAAGGGTGGCTTTTACCTCGGCCTGGACAACCGGTGGCTCGCTTTCGAAGGATAATAAACCTGTGCCTTGACTTTAATCCATGTCCCAATGCGATGCATAATGCCTTACAAAAATGCAGTCTTGAAAGGAATGTGGCACCATCGGGTGGAGAGGCAGGCGTAGCTTCTCTTGGCTTTTTGAAGCACATGCCCTTTCCGCTTGTGACCCGATTTCTGTTAGGCAAATCCTGGGCTAAGGACCGACAAGCTTTTCGAAAAAGCTATTCCTGTATACAAGATGAGGCGCGAACAACATAACGCTTGAGCTATACCACTAATGAAGGTGCATTGAAGAAATTCCCGACGCCTTTCGTCGGGCGTATTGCGAGCCAGAAAATCTGATATTGCTTGTTGTGCATTACAATATTCCTCAAGCGAACTACTGGTTCTTTGTACTGGTAGCAATTTTACCGTTCGCTGCTTCATAGTTTATTTTCAGTATACATCTTGTGAGTTTCCTCCAGCAAATCTCGGCATGGAATTACAGCTTTTAGCTTGATACAGAGCAGAAATGCTCCCGCGAGCTTCCGGTGTAGAGAATAGGCTTCTCGAGGTGGGGGAGTAAGGCGATGATTCATGAATGTTTTGCCGTGATGCGATATTCGCACAGTCATGTTGCTTCCGTGAAAGTCGAACGGCTCGTGATTTACGAAGGGTTCGCCTACGACAAGCCCGGCGCTCTCGTGTGCGCGCAGCATTTGAGTTGACTCATCACCTGTCAAAAATCCCAATTGATGGCTAGCAATCATAAGTTTCGACGTGTCACGATTAGCGGCTGCCCACACTAGCTCCAAATACTTGTCCACAAATGCCTTCTGGTAGCTTCTTGAGGCCCCGAAATCCAAGAGGGCCAACTTTCCCGTGCTCCCGTCATACAAGAAATTGGACCAGTTGGGATCTGTCTGCATGAATCGCCAATCAAAGAGCTCTCTAAGAGTCAATAACAAAATAAGTCGTGCGACGCGGTTTCGAATGTCCTGATCTAGGGCAACGACGCGGTCGACGGGCTCCCCCGTCATCCACTCGGATGTGAGCACTTGGCGGCTGCTCAAGTCCGACACTACGCCAGGGACTAACACATGCGGTACGAGTGCCGGGTCCGATTCCACCAGAAGTTTGAATCGCTCTTGATTTTGTGCCTCTAGCTTGTAGTCACACTCTAGTATTAGCTCCTCTCGTGCCACGTCCAAGATTTCGTCCACGTACAGTCCTGGCGGCAGGACGTTCAGGTACGTGACCAGTCTCTTGAGGTTTTTCAAGTCGCTCTCGATGGAATCACCCACGCCAGGATATTGTACTTTCACCGCGACATCGCGCCCATCAATCGTCCGAGCCCGGTGCACCTGCCCGATGGAGGCCGCCGCCACGGGTTTCTCGCCGAATGTGCGGAACCGCGCTCGCCAACCCGCTCCCAGCTCTGCCTCCAGTTGAGCGTGCAGTTGCGCACGCGGCATCACGTCCGCACCCTGTCGTACTCGCTCCAAGGCCTTCGTCAACGGCTCTGGAAGAATTCCTTCGTCCTGTAAGCTCATCATCTGCCCGAGCTTCAGTGCGGCGCCTCGCATCTTGCACAGGGTCTCTGCAATGTGCTCGGCGCTTCTGTCAGACAAGAGCGTTCGAGGCCTTGCTTCAGCAGAGGAAGATCCTGGCGCCTCCTGATCCGAGGCCGTCATGACTATTTGCCTCCGGACAGCCTCGTAGGCCCCAGTCACGGCAAGACGAGCTGCCAGACTACCAAACCCCAAAACGCGGGAGAGAGGTGAGGCGGGCACAGACCGCTCCTTCTGCTCATATTTCGGTAAAGGGGAATCTCTAAAGGGTGCGACAACCGTTTCAGAATCCGCCAGGGCTTGGCGAAGGGCTTCTTGGCTCGAGGAGGCCTCCGTGCTCATCTTCAGGAGAGACGAGTCTTCCTCCCGAGTGCGGGCTAGAAGAGGGCGTGTTTGCGCCTCGTAATTTCGTGAAGAGACAGGCCCAGATGCAGTCGGTGGCCCAACAGGTTCTGCATCAGACGTTTTTGCTGCCATGGAAGAGGTTGTCGAGCTGCTATTGGCTTGCTCAGAAAAATAGGACGAAGTGGTCTTGCCGCTAGGAAAATCTTCCCCGGAAGCTGGCGGGTCAGGCCGCACAATTTTGTGCAAACCCTCTTTCGACATGTCTGGAGAACGACCCGCCACATTCTGTGCTGTGTCCAAAAACTGAGAGACCATTCTGTGTGGTGCATTCACATTCTACGAGTGGGATTGGGAATGCGGAGTGATTTTTGTGAGGTGTAGTCAAAGTTTTCCCCACGGACGTATAAAGTACATCGTGTCCAACCTACCTCACGCATCATATTCTCAACCACCAAAGTGGCACCTTGTAGTACCCTCATGGCATCGTTGGAACGCATGACCCCTCACTTTATATTATGCGCTCTTTTTTATGTGTTGTGTGAGTCAGACGGGGAGGTTAATCTCCTACATGTTTGCAAAAGCCCAAGCAAGTAGGATTCGTTCACGCTTGACTTACGTTTGATAGAAAATTTTCAAGAAGGGAATGCTTCCTCACGAGTAAAGCGGGTCAAAAAACATATGATCGTATTTTTTCAAGGAGAAAGCTGGGAATACCTGCCACGCTTTCATGCTGCCCCGGATCAAAGACGATGCTCTGAATGAACGTCACATGAGCTTAGAAAGGGCGGTGACTCTTTTAGTCCTCCGTGTCATACTTTGCCACGGCCCGTCCTTATAAAGAGGGTTCTCTGAAGCTCCTTGCACGGGCGTGGAGCGACAAGTGGAGCGACACGGCAACGCGCCACGCACTCGTGACAAAGCGGAAGCGTCGCTCCCAGCGAGGGAGGTGAGCATGAGCACAGAGCAGGAATTGGATATCACTCGGCTGCGTTTTGCTTGCCCATAAATAGGTAGCATGTCGAGCAAAACGTATGGCTGATTGACAAGTCACCGCGCTGAGGTATCTACACGTCACTGATGAAGTTATCGCATTCTGTTCGGCTTCAATGTATTCCAAACCAGCACGTTTTCTGCTGCACATTGACGCTCATCATTCTTGCTGCAATATTGTAACATGGAGCGAAAAAGGAAGCATTCGTTTTTAAGCAGTGGCCCGTCGAAAGTCAGTGCCGGTTTTTGTCAGCCATCCGCCGTCAGTGTTGCGTGGTAAATGCGGCCAGTCACAGGTTGAGCGTGATGCGGCCGAGTGGTATCTATTCTTCTTATGCATTACTCGTGATCGTGTCTTACCCTGCTGAGGATTGTGTGGGTGGGAGAGACAAGATGTGTGTTCCAATATGCACACACACTTCTTTCCAAATGTTTGACTTGCTTCACCAAATTACATGTTTGGCATTCTTCTGAATGAATTTATTTCCTTCTTATTTGTAGGGAACACCCTGCCCAAGATCGAGACGGACTCGGCTTCGATGGTGCCCAGAAAAAAGAGGAGGAAGTGCTGCAGTATACGCACAGCGCCACTAGCTCTTTGCATGATAATTTATAGTTTACTGTTATTGTCGCTGCAACTATGTGTCAAAGCCTATTCCACTCTGCCTTTGTGTGGCAGCGGCGACAAAATCAGATTTGTTCGGCGGCTTCGAAAAGAAGGGAGGAAGAGAGATATCGGCATCCTATGCAGTCCCTCATGTAGTACTTTACGAGTCATGCAAGTCACCATGTCCTCACCTGCTCCGTTTTTCTCTGAAAGACGGAGAGCAATCACAACCGGCAGCGAGTCGTGTCACTCCGTGGAGCTTTTGACTCCGTCTGCTGGTAGAATAAGACGGTTCCGAGCAGAGCGTGGGCGTCAATTAGAAAATGAACTTGCACGTATCGAAGCTGCCGGCGCGAGGGCTGGCTTGGACTTGTACATTAAAGCACTGCGGTCTTGTGCCAAATTAGGAAAAGTTGACGTGGCTATGATGCTGCTTCGGCAGATGCAAGAGCAGCCCGCCGGCCCAAGACGTGTACCAGCGACCCCTTTGTTAGCCTTCAACCTAGTGTTAGAGGCCGCTGCTAAAGCTCAGGACAGGGATGTGGCTCTGAGCGTGTATAATGAAATGCTTTGTGGCGTCGGTGAGAAGGCAGCGACAGGTCCGGCATCCCCTGGTGTCGGAGTAAATGTTTTCACTTACGGCCAACTCTTGTCCTTATTCGCGAAATTGGCGGATGGACGAGCAGCCTTGGATATTTTGGAAGAAATGGCTGCCCAGGGTGTTAAGGGAAATGCCTTCACGTACACCTCGGCCATCGATGCCTGCGAGCGAGCAGGATTGCTCTATGAGACAGAAAGACTGTTAAGGGAGATGAAGGATCGCGGCGTGATGCCCACGGCGGTCACATATAACACCATTATTGCCCGACGTGCAGAGCGTGTCGATACTTGGACAGAGGCTTTGGACTGGCTGGCAAAGCTGGAAGCTTCTGGCATTCAGCCGTTGAGATCCTCTTACGCGGCGGCAATAAATGCATGTGAGAGGGCCGAGGAGTGGGAGCTTGTAGTGGAATTGACAGAGCGAGCAGAGGAGCTGGCAGATACGACGATGTGGTCACGAAGCCTGTCTGCAATGCTGCGACTTGGGAGGCACGAGTCTGTGTTGGCAACTTTCCGGCAGCTACGCGAGGAGAAAACCATACCAGTCGACGAGGTTATGTACACACTGGCTCTCAAGGCCTGCGCCCTGGGCCATCGACCTTTCCATGAGGCGCGGGCGCTGTTGATGGACATGCGGACATCGGGCCTCACGCCGAATGTTGTGACATTTTCTGCAGCCATGGAGGCGTGTGGCGGGGACACGGATTCGAACGGCGCGCCAAACTGGGAAATGGCTCTAGAGGTGCTGAGAGAGATGAAAGCACAGGGAGTGGAACCTAGTACTGTCACCTACTCAACTTTGATGGACATACTGACCGATTCGGGACAATGGCAGCGCGCTTTGCACATCTTCATGACGCTAGAGCGAGAAGAAGACCAGGCAGAGGTTCCCAAGACAGTGTGGCTTTACACCGCCGCCATCCGCGCCTGCGCTAAGGGTCAACAGATCGACACAGCGATTGCCCTTCTTCGTGAAGTCACGACAGATCCTTCTGCCCACGGTGCACCCGATCTCTGCCTCTTTACAGCGGCACTTGACGCCTGCGAGAAAGTTGGCGATGGCCCTCTTGCGCTTCAGCTTTTGGACGAAATGTCTCGAGACCACAACATAATCGTTGATGACGTGGCTTGTGGTGTAGTCATCAGTGCCTGTCGCAAGGCGGGCCTCGTTGGCGACTGTTTGCGACTCTTGGCTTTTATGCTGAATCATCGCCTGGCCCCCAACCTGGGAGTCTACAACACCGTCTTGGGTGCGCTCTGCAGTCAGCCCGAGTATCTCGACAAGGCTATAGAAGTGCTACATTTTTTGAAGGCCTCTCAGCCGTCCAGTAGCTCGAACTTAAATCTTAGAAGCAAGCCATCTCGGACCCCGCGGCCGAACGCTCAAAGTTTTAGTCAAGTGATAGATGCCTTGGCCGACGCTTTGCGTTGGGAGGACGCTTTATCTCTCCTTCAGGAAATGCGCAACGTAGGACACAGACCCGAGGTTCTAACTTGCGCCAAGGTTGTTGCGGCCTGCGAGAAGAAGCAGCGATGGAAAGAGGCGTTGCACTTATTGGATGAGATGCGTAAAGACGACTACTCATTTTATGAACTTGAGCTACTCGACCAGGTTTTCAAAAAACTTGTCGGTGTGGCTGCTGCCGGTCTTCGATCAATATCGGGTGGGGCAGCAGATAGTACCTCGGAAACAGCCCGGGCGGCGACAGATTCAGGACGGGAAGGACAGGGAGAGAGCATGGACAATGATGACTCGTCCTTGCATCCGGAACTTCTTAACCGAGAAAAGAAAGACGACCGGGTACCAAAAGCACGGAGGTGAACCAACAATTGTGAATTTACTCATTAAAAATGTAAGGATAAAGAATAAATTAACGGCCAAATGGCATCATTTTGCCAAAATTCAGTCAGCAAACATCCATCTATTTCTTTCTCGTCGTTCTAGCTATTCCTTTTCTCTTCAACCGACATATAGAATGTGTGCAGGCCCTGTGAGGTTGAGCACCAATATGTTTAAGATATTCTCACCTGTTTATTAGGTGACATCACGACTAGGCGTTCTTGCAACTTATCTCAACACCTGGTTCTAGAGAACACATCTAGCCTTCGACCATTTCCACACCGTGACGCCTGTTCACCGCAAGCACAAACTCTCGCATTCGCACTTCTTCGGGTGACTGGCGACGACAGCTGTCGGGCTGATCTGAGTACTTGAGAAGACCGCCATACTCTACCGGGATGAACTCAGGATCCACAAATTCTTTTATGGTTTGAAACGTCTCTGCATTCAAAAGGAGGAGCACAAAAAGCGCACGCCTTTGTGAGGATGCCAAAAGTTACAGGGTGAAAGCTATTTCTTTAAAAAAGACACATCTCACGTACCCTTTTTGCTACATATTTTACACTTGGCTTGAGTGCGCGAATTAATGAGCGGACGAATGATTTTCCACAGGACAGAAAACCAGGTGGGTGCCCCGACAATCATTATCACCAGCTGTGACCGTGACATGCAAAAATTAAGGACACAACGTCTATAGTACACGTGCTTGTCTTGACGATCACCACCGCTGAGCGCAGTCCTCGCGGACAAGCTTTGCCTCGCATCCCCCCCATTCGCCCCACTCACCGATCTTTCGGGGTAGTGCTCGCCAATCAGGTGTATGGAGCGTCGCAGAAAGTCGAACGCCTCGCCAGCTGTAATATGTTACAACAATTAAGAAAATGGTACAAGGCAGAATAGACGAGATCTCCACATATGCCGAGGTGGGAGGAGGCTTCATATTGCACAAGCACACACCTAGATCGCGAATGCCTACTCCCTGAACGTCGAGGATGGTGATGGTCTTAGCCGTCTCGCTTGGATGTAGCTGGTTGTAGCAAAATTCTGTCTGCAGGACAGAAGAATGTACTCTGAGTCGCACGCCCACGTGCAGCCCCGCACCCCAACACCTGCCACTCACCATCCAAATGTAATGCCACACCAACTCCTCGACCCCGCAACCTGCGGCGCGCATGCGCCGTTGGTCCTGAGGATAAAAAGACAACAATCTTCAGCACTGATGTCTGTCCGTACATAGAAGAATGGTAATCCGTATGTGATAATTTCTCTCACTAACTCACCACCTGCCCAGATCGCTCGTAGTACACGGGCTGTCCCGTGCGACCTTGACAACAGTACCAGTGAGGGTAGGCATCTTTTATCAAATCAAAAAATTTATGGGGCTTTTCCAAAATTTCGTCAGTACCAAATTCCTTACGCCACTGCAACGTAATGCGCCAGCGGCGCTTGGCTTCCTCCATGTCTCCGAGACAGCCATCAATAAATCGCTGGTTTGGCTTATCGGGATCTGGGGTTTCTACTTTTTTCGCCAAGTTGGAGCTTGTTGCTAAGTGATCGTTGGTCCCAGACACCTTACTGCTGCTATCATCAAGAGCTGCTGCTAACTCTGATTGGACAGACGAGGGCGTGGCGCCTGTTACGGGCGCTTGATGTGTCAAGTCATGAATCACTTTGCTGGATTGCGGGTTCGGAAAAGCACCTATGACCTCAGCACTCGATCCAGGTGGATCCCTCAAAGCCGACGGCACCATGCTTTGAGTTCCCGTACCTTCTACGGTAGCAGGCATTCTCGTATCTCAGCCTGTGAACATGTTTGTAAATACATAGGATCAGCAAGTGAATCTTCATTGCACAAAAAGGACGATGCACATAGGATGCCAAAAAACGAAATTATTCGTTGAGCGATCCAAGCATGACCAGTTAGCACGGTTGACAGTCGTGCGCAGGGTGGTCCGGCCGTCCAGCGTCGGGAGGGTGGTCTGCACGGGTCCTATTTAAGCATCGTGACTCGACCCAGGCCCGGAAACTCTGGGGCGGTTGGGGCGAGCGCATTTTGGCGCGAAAGCCGGACAGACCCCGCGCCGTCCACGGTCATCTGCGGTCAGAGTCACGAGAAGTAGGACAGCACCCACCGACCATGCTTACAACATGCTCTCCTGCACAGGGTTGATTTTTTCCTGCACACAGCGGACGCACTTGTTAAATAGGAGGCTTAAAGCGCCTGGTGGGCGGCCCCACCTCACGCATGATGAAGGGTGCTACCCTCGGCTACACCAGCCACAGCAGAAAAAGCGGGGATGGAAGCGGCAAGACCAGTAGTAAATTGATGAAAGAGGCTGGCAGCTGGGTTGCTGATGGAGAAGAAGCTGCCGATGTGATCAGTACGCGAGAGAAAGTTGTCCGGGAGGCAAGAAAGCGTGGAACACCCAAGGACGTGGAAAGTGTGGCAATAGAGCTGCTAGCTCGAGAGCAACATGAGGCCTGCTGGTTACGGCAAGAGAAAGCCTCTTTACTAGCACAATTAGAGCGGGCTCGACGGAAAGCTGGGCATTTACAGAGCCAGCTGTCTGGGTCGATGCAGGAGTCCCAATCGAAAAAGCTGTTGGATTCGCGACTTCTATCTAGGCGGCTGTCTTTGCGAGATACTGACGAGGCGAAATCTGTCGTTGATCTGATTCGTGCTATACATTCTTATGGAGCAGAGAGTGCAGCTGGTGGTTTGCCTCCTGCTGAAGGAAGCACCGTGGCTCTGGATCAGGTCCAGGCAAGAGAGGGGAGGCGGAACCTGAACCGGGCTCTTCGATGCTTAGTGATGGATAATTTTTGCCACGTGAACACTTGCATCGCTGAGGTAGTTAAATTTACAGATAGACAATACCAGCGAGAATCTGCTTTAAATGATCAGGACGCGGGTCTAGAGCCGCTGAACATGCAAATGGTGTTCGTCGAGGGCGAGAGTCTTATCTTCCGCGTCATGGGGATGCGGCTGCAGCCTCGGGACGTGTACTCGCTGTGTTCGCTGGAAGAGGATCTCCCGGATGCCGGCTGGGGCTTAAAAACACTCTTGGCCGTCTCAGATATCCCTGTGATAATATCGACGCCCTTCCAGCTGCGACTGGACTCGGCTGAGCGGGGACCTCGAGGTGTCCTCTGCCCCGAGTGGGTGGCTTCTCTCGACGCCGAAACCCCGCAGGGAGAGGCGATCATCCCTCCTTCCTACAGGGCTCGGATCAAAGACAACTGTACATTTATCTACGCGCCATTGCGGGAGTCGGCGAAAGAGCTGCTGCGGTCTGCGGACATGGAGCCTTTCGAGGGACTGGCGTTGGCGTTTCTGGAGCGCGCCCGCAAGTTGGACATGATGCTTGTCTCTTATGAGGGTCCCGCGGAGGTCAAGGTCGTCCGCAACATTCAACACGAAGTAGAGCTGCGCCCGACCTGCGTGCCTGAGGAGGGGAAGGCGACGGGAGCGACCCGCTTGGCCGCGTTGAAGTCCTCAGTGCGCCTCGTGGCTCATCGCGTCGCCGATTGCGTGGTGCGTTGCAGTAAGTCCACGCGCATCCCGGATCGCAACCACCAGGAGGATGGACAATCAGGCACTAGCTTGTACAGGTTACACGAGTTTCAAATCGCATTGGAGAGCAGTGAGGGCCACGGCACGCCGGCGAGAACGCAGATAGCTCTTGCTTTCCCGCTCGGGGCGGATGGCTTTCCCATAACAGAAGATATACGACGGAGAAAGCACCACGGCAACGTTCACACTGAGTTTATCTACTGCCAGATGCCGGTCCCTTGCGCTGGAAAGCTCCCCTTCGCCCTGCAGGCCGACTTCGACATGACCAGCGACACGCTTGGCCTCCACCCCACCTCCTCCTGGAACCGTTGGCTGCTCTCCTGCTCCGTCCACCTGTTCGTCATTGCCACCATAGCGGACCCGACACTCTGCGAGGCTGTTGACCGCTACACTCCCCGAATCGAGGAGATGCCCAAAGGCGGTCTGTGGAGTGGCCTGTGGGAGTTGTTGGATCGCTTGCTCCAACGCCACGTGAGGGTCCGAACTGAGAGTGGGTTGATGGTTTCCCGCGCACAGGCTGTTTTGCGTCCTCCTTCCCTCAGCTCCGCCTTCATTTCGGATGCGTTGTTGCAGGAAGTCACTGGCGGTCGAAAGCACTTCGTGGACGCGGCGACGTTGGATGCCTCCACGGTGAAGGGCGATGCCCAAGGCGAGGGACGCGTCTGTGACCTGGATATTGTGTTGGAGTGTGTCGCAAGGCTGGTGGCAAAGTCCCAGTGGGGTAGAGACGCTTCAACCCTGCAACAGCTCTGGCGCTTCGTGGCGGAACAAATGGCTGAAGACAGGAAGGACGTCACTCCCACCTCGAGGAGGCTCCTGCGCACCTTGCCGCTCTACCCCGTGCGAGGAAGGGGTATGAGGGCGTTTGAAGGAGCGACACCTCTTTTTTTTGGTTTGGACCGCAAAGTTAGAGTTGCTCTTGACACTTGCGGCCCACATGTCCGGGCAGAGGTCGCGCCCGAGCTGGATTTCGATTGTCTTCGTGGCAGTCGAGGTGCAGAGTATACAGATTTGCTGAAACATGCAATTCAAGCGATCGGAATCAAGGAAGCGAAAATTGAGGATTTGCAGTCGGTTCTGCGGAGATTGCTGACGCAAAAGCAAGTCTTGCATCCCCCTTCAACCCCTAATGAGATATCGAATCAAGGGCCCGTTTCCATGGTAAACTCGGACATGTTTTGGGCGTTGCGGTCTTTGGTTGTCGAGGGCATGGGCTATGCCTCGTTGCAAGAATTTGTCGGGAATAAGTCGCTCTCCGTACCTGTGCTCCGCCTACAATCAGATGGAGCCTTGGGGCGTCGCACTACCGATTTAAACGTAGCTGACGCTAGTATTGGGCGCTTCGTCACCCCTTGCTTCCTAGGGGTAAGCCTGACGCGCACTCCTGAGGACGCTGTTGCTCTTCTCAAGACGGCGGCGTCGTGGACACAAGATCTAGACAATCATCATGTTGGGGACCTGCTTTCAGCACCCACAAGTGCGACAAAGTCGTGGGGGATGATGCTACAATGGGAGGACTGCGTGAGAAGAGAGCTGAAAGTCGATGGAGGAACGAATCGTCGCTGGCAAGGATTTTTCCAAAACATCATCTCCCCACAAACGCTTGTAGACGAAGCAATGAAGGGCCTCGTCAGCCCTACTACTACTCTTGCTGATCGACAAGCCTTTTCTGGGCTCTTGCAGCTCTATAAAGAGCGATATCCTCTCGTCTTTCAGGAAGTGCGGGCTGCTCATAGAGTCTCGTCTGCCCGGTTTCTGGAGATTTTGCAGGATCCCCTTTTCAGTCAAAATGCACAGAAGTTCCTCAAACTGTCCCAAGGGATTCTTGATGCATGCTTGGAGCTTGTTGTCGACGCTAAGTACGATGTGTCAACACACTTTCGAAAAGAGCTGATGGCGCTATTACCAATGCCTGAGACAGAGGAGTGTCCTGAGATTTGCCAACTTCAGGACTTGGTTTACTACAACAAGGTAGATGTCGATTCTCCACACACAGTGGCCCTGGTGATGCATGTACTGACTCGGCAGCTAGTGCAACATGGGCATCTCGTTGATTTCGAACCGCAAGACTTCCCTTCTTCTGCGACACATGAGACACTGAAAGTCTCTCCGCCTGGGCAGGCGCTAAAAATCACAAAAAAAGGCTCCGAGAAATGGGCTTTCCTCCTCAAATCGCTCTTTTGGAAAGCCTTAGAAAATATGACTCGATCGTATCATCAGGTTGGCTCTAGTGGGGACACCAAGCAATCTGGGAGGAATGTCGTGAGCCAAGAGGGCGAGCTGGTGCTGCTCGAGGATTACTGCCGACACTATGGCGTCTGGGCTGCATCATTAGGTGCCCTGTGCAACGGAGCGCCGGCATGCTACCCGCTCAGGTACGCCGTGTGGACCCTGGAGGACCCAATATCTAGCTTGGTGGTCGAAAGTGCGCATGCCAAGAATATGTCGGTAACGGTGATAGCGCTGGATAAGGAAATCGGTGACTCGCTGGGTCCAGATCAAGATGGCTCAAGTGATATAGTGCATCGACTCTTCGTCGATACGCTGGGTGTCTCTGAAGGACGAATCCGCAAAAGATACTTGCTCATGCTGCAGGAGGCTCTCGAACGTTGGTCGCACGTTGCAGGGCCAATGCCACGAGACGTAGAGGCTTTGTATAGGGCCCTGGCGGTTGCCGCGGGACTTGCTCACTCGAGCTCCGCGAGTCAAGTAGATCCTGACGGCACACCTGAGACGCGAATCCGCACCAAGAATGCAGCAGTTTGTTTCGAGTTTTCAACAATACCAGTTTTGGACATGAATTTTAAAGTAACATCGCTAACCGTATTAAGCGCCGGCGCCGCTGCTGTAGCTGCTGCCTCGGAAGATTTCCTCAGCGGGCGAGTGCTGCACATGCGCCCTAACGGTGGTGGCGCCAGCAATCTCTGTGTTTTGGGAAACGGCAACATCGCGAAAGCAGGGCCACAGCCCTTGGTCGGTGTGGCAGCCTCCGGAGACAGCGATGATAGCGCGCTCGACTGGTTTTATCGGGATTTTTTCCCATCGCGTTGCCTGCATCCAGCAATCTTCTCGCTTCTTAAGCAGCTCGATCCAGTGCTCCTCCCACGGCTTGCGATCGCCAAACCCCGACCTTCCTTCTTAGAATCCTATGGTGACACTACCAGCACCATGGTGAGCGTGCTGCGAGCCATGAAATTGGATGTCGTGAATGCGGCGCGCCTCCTTTGCGAAGTTTATGCCGGTTCTTCACTCCCTCACACCGAGCTTGCTAGGTACTGGGCCAATGTGATCGAGCTTCGTGATCTTGTACTCGCCGAGCTTTGGAAGGCTGAAGGTCAGGATCGCAACGAGGAGTTGATAGAGACTGTGCGAACCAGCTTACGATTACCGTTGTGCGCCAAGACACAGCCACCTGGTCATGGCGCCGGGGGAAGTCGGGACAGAAGAGCTCCTGTGCCAATGGCAAATGCCCTTCAGCGCGCAGAAAATCAATATCCCATTTACTTGGGGTCGCTGTTAGGCATTGATCTTGAAGTAAGCGACAAGCACCACGAGCAGATCTCCGGGATGGTTAAACACCCAGGCACGACACGAGAATCCTCCTGGCACCGCGCAAGCCGTGCCGAGGACGGCTTTACAAAAGTGGAAGAAAGCTGCTATTGGGAGCGCTTCTTATTAGCATTGGGAGTGGTACCGCTTACTGAGGCTCAGCTTCCTCTTATTCCAACACAAGTCTTGAATAAAGTGTTTTTGGCGCTTGCGAAGTTCAACGGGTTGCTAAACAGTACGGAGCCCACTGTCGCCTCTAAGTACAATATTTGGCACACTTATCACGTTCTGTACCGTGCGGTCGATGGAAACATGTACCTAACACGTTACAAAGGCCTTCGTTCCGCGACTGCTCCCGGCACCGAGAATTGCGGGGGACAGAGCTTTCACCATACGGCGCTTACCGGCACGGGCACTGTCACCACCTCAGCGCACAAGCAACAGCAACACCCACAACAAGTTAATGAAGAACCACAGTCGCAGTCGCAGCAGCAGCAACAGCAGCAACAACAACAGCAACAACAAACAACTGCGACCTCTCAAGCAGCCACAAATGGAACATTTTCCTACTATGGAACTAGTGCATTGCCATCGGTCAGCCCGTATCTTCCGACATCATCGTACCCTTTCTCAGTCGCATCGTCGTCGTATGGGACCGGGACTGCTCCTCGCCCGCCGCCGGTAGAGCTACACACTGGTTTCGCTCCGCCTCCAGTCAAAAGGCAGCGCTCTCCAGCCTGCTCGTCGCCGGCGGCCTTCGCAGGATTGGAGAATAACACAGAGGAAAGTACCATGAAGGCACGCGCCAACCCAACACAACAGCAAAACACAGATTGCGAGCATAAGGCCAAAACCCCTCGTTTGGTGCCTCCAGTGCCCCCCCTCGCTCCATCACCGGTCCAACAGGAGGAGGGAGAGGTCGAGGAGGGTGAGATCGAAGACTGATCGCATACTATTTGCTTTCGATTGGCTTTTAATCACGGATCGGAAGGTTTATGAACATAGTTTCAATCATACAAAAGAAAAGACACGCATTCGACTGTAAATGAGCCATGAAAACAAGTTAAGAACCGTTGAAAGTGTAATTTGTGCTTATTGGGTATAAACATACTTTTCTCTAAAAGTTTCTCAACTCTTTCGCTTCTCTTCCCCTGTTGCCATCGCAAGTATTGCGCTCACGAGCCGGAGGTGAGAGTGAAATGGCGTTGGATATAAATGAGGGCCTGGTAACCGTACGAGGCAAGCCCACCGACAAGGGGCAGGCGGACCAAGCTACCATCCACGGCCCTCGTTACCGGATGCGTGAGCCCCTCAAAGACTGGTGTGCGCAGAAGGTACAAGAGCCAAAGATTCTTACGCCGTCGGAGCTCGTCTTCGCACGACTGCTTGAGAGCATTGTCGCCGCCATTCAGGGCCCCTGTGGTGCACTGGTAGCTGACGAGATCCATCAATGCGGGGAGCAGCACGAGCAACGACTCTGGAGCAGCAGAATGAAGAGGGCCGCGTCTGAGGCTCCGGCCCATAGGTGGAGCGGCCACCGCCCGCCCTTTGACGCGCCGTCGCCGAGCAAGCGCCCACCGCAAGGATGCTAGGACCAACGGGCGCAGGATATGAAGGATCTCTCCCGCCAACAGGAGGCGTGCACGTGCTTGGGCCACTTCCGGCCTTTCTTCTCGTGTCCATTCGATTCCCACAGCCACGCCTTCACAGTCCCCCGTTGTTGGCGCGGAGGGAGACGTGCTGGCTCCTGACTCGGTTGAGGATGAGGCCGACGACGGGGACGGCGAGGATAGAGTCCACCTCGCGTTGCAACGTGTAAGGTCACCGATCAGATGCCTATTAGAGCCGTAGTCGTCATCTCCTTTGTAGCTCTCGGAGAAATAACGAAACTTTCGTCCGGTCCGTCTACCTCGCTTCCATTCCTGTCCCTCCCGGCAGTCGGCACGCTTGGGCCTCGCGACTTCTTCCGGAAGGACGCGCAACAACACTTCCTCATCTTCCTGGTCTTCTTCCACACCGGAAGTAGCTCCTGAATTTTTGACCCCCAACGAAGACGTTTCCCCCGGCGTGGAAGAGCTCGGCCGCGCCGACTCAACAGGTCTGTGGAAAGTCGGGATGGCACGCCCTCCATCCAACAGGACCACATTTGCATTGCCCCCATGCTGCTGCTGCAAGCTCACAAGTCTTAGGCGCAATAAAACCTTCAAAGCCTCCAGCCACAGGACAACAAGATGATCCGTGCCATCTCCAAGTCGCATCGATATCTTTTCTGCCAATACCTCCGTATGACTTATGAGCAGGAGGGTCAGTCCCAGCCGATCCTCCTCCTTGGGGAGGAGCGGAGTGTTCCTGGGCCCAAGCAAGACAAGGTCATTCACCAGCGTCATCACATTTGAGGCTGCCAAGGCCCCCTCAGACACAATTTCCCCGTTGCCATTTTCATAGAAGCGCGACGGAAGGAAAAAAGTGACGGTCCGAATCAAACCCTCCAGGGGTCGCACGAACAACGCGTGGTTTCGGACGAAGCTGATATAGGAATCTACTACCGTCATGACCCACCGAAAGTGCCAAGCAAAATGTTGCGTGAGTCGGTCACGCGCCCTTGTTGCCCACGGACACGGGGTCTCTTCCTGCTCCTAATGACGTACAGTTTTAAGAAGAGTCATTACTTTGAGATGTTGCTTGACGAAAGGTCGTGCGCACTCGAAGGCGCCAATGAGACATGCCGTTGAATCGATTGCTCGATATGACGTGCAAAGGCCTTACACGACCGCACGCCTTCTGGCATAAGTCTTCCAGAGGGGGGAGGTCGGGAAGGGGCGAGGGCAGAAGGAGAGCGATTCGTGTGCCCACAGCGCGGCATGAAAACAAAAAGTTCACACCCCCACATGAACACGATTTTCCGTTTTACTGCATAGATTTCACGATATTCTGTATTGGCGACGGGAGGGGCCTGACATGACCCTCCTGCGCTCCTGATGGCCGGGTGTGGGATAGAGAAGTATCAAGCCAAAAGCAGGAAGGAGCACGATGAACCCGCGTCTTCCAGGCGGACTCGACACCCCTTTAGCCGACATGTGGCGTTCTGCGCCCATTGGAGAGCTACCACCGTACTTGCCACAAGACAACGGGTGCCGTCTGGAGGCAGGCCTCCTGAAAATGCAAGCCAGAGCTCTGCAGACTCTCCTCAAGATGAAGTTCCCTGCTTTCGCGAGCCACATTCTCTACAATACCCAGTTGGAAAGTTTCCTTGACACGTATTTGAACTACGCCCCCCGGCCCTACGAGGCGGCTATCGACCGTCGGATCGGGACATCGGACAGGTTCGAAAGCTCTTTGCAGGGCGTCGAGGCTGTCCGTACTGCCCTGCACCGGTCGGTCTTGCTCGCCTACCTCCGATTTTTTACGAGCCACGAAGAGCAGCAGCAAGTCCCGTCTTTCGCGACACTTGCCAGTCAGTCTCACGTCATGGACATTCCCCGGGCGTTGGACCTCTGCAACCTGTACGGCTTCACGGACGCAGGTCTGCTGGCTCGCCTCCTCTTGGGTGCCATTGCATTCGTGGAGAGCGGCCTACTCTCGCAACTCGAAGACGCCTGCCGCTCTGTCAGCGAGATATTCTCTGACCTAGAGGGAGCTGTCGCGTCGGGAAGCGGTGATGGAGAGACTCAGGACGCCTTAGAGTATCTCACCGACGTGACGGGAGGCCTGAGCCGGCTGGTCCTCGCCGTGCCCCTGACTTCCTTGGGACTGGCATCGACTCCCCGTCTCTTCGGGGGATTGGGGCGGATTTACGACGTGCTGATAGCGCGATTCGAGGCCGAGGGAGAGACCAGGGGCTGCAGTTCTAATGGAGAGAGGGCATGTAAGTACGCAGGCTTCGCGTGTGGGTGCGCGAGGGCTCTCGTTGGGGGCGTGGTGGCCGGCCTCCTCGCGCTGGCTCGCACGCGCGAGGGGGCTCTCGAGGCTCTTTTCACCTTTATCAGCGAGCTTATTCAGACGACCGACGCAGACGAGGAGGCGGACGAGGGAGGACAGGGAATGGGTCGGCTCGTCCGGGACTGCGCGGGCGGGCTTCTGAGCCGCTTGCAGGCCTTCCTGTCGGCGCCTGCCGATGAGCAACGTCCGGCTCCCGACATGTCTGGCGTATCGTACCTAATAGAGCTTCTGAGGAGCACCACGGGTGGATATGAGGCCCCTACACCGCGGACAGGACTCTTCATCAAAGAGCCCCGGGCCGGACGCGGGGCGGAAGGGGAACGGCGAGTCCAGCGGCCGGCCCGGAGCGTGGAGGCGATGGTCCAGGAAGTGAGGCAGGTCTGTCCGGGACTGGGAGAGGGATTCGTTCATGCCTGCCTCGCCGTTATGGGCTACAACATAAACATGGTGGTGAACGCCCTGTTGGAGGGAAGTGCCTTGCCCTACCCGCTCGACACCCTGGACCGATCGCTGCCCTCTCCCCTCGGCGCGGATAAGCTCCGGAAGAAAGGAGGAGAGGAGGCGGAGGAGGCCCGCGACGAGGAATTCATCGCCCGGCAGAAAGCGTACCTTCGTCAGATGGAGAAGGACGCCGAGGAAGACGCATATCTGTTGCAAGAGTACGACGACGATTTCGATGACCAATATTCAGGGGAACAGACAATGTTTTCTCGCGATAACACTCGAGAGGATTTCGAGGCGATTAGAAAATATAACAATCTAATGAGAAAGGAAGAGGAAGAGGAACATTTCTGGGAAGGAATGCAACTCAAGCAGCCCGAATTGCCTACAATCGCAAGGGACAGTGAGGACGACGACAAGGATTCGAGGGGGAGGACAAAAGAGCCTAAATCGAGCTCCCAGACAGTATTGTCTGGTTCTGGTTCTTTCTTCATAAATGCTAGAGAAAAATCGAGAGTTAGAGGTACTAGCGGATCGCTTTTAAGTAGAGGAGAAAGCGCTGCGCAAGGAAGAGGTGAAGATGGCGCCACCAGTCATCCCATGAGCGCGCTCGCGAGACGGAGGAAGGAAAAACAAAAACACTTGCGTGCAAACCATAACCGCAAGGTTAAGGCAGTGCGTAAATCAGGAGTTAATCTCTGAACATGTATAGAAAGAAATGCCACCCCCTCGAGAAAGGCGGGGCCTCTATCGAGTCCGCGGAGCAGGATACCCGGACAAGACGACGAGAAGTTCGCGGCCCCAGGCCTCCACCGCCGCCGTCCTGCTCTTTCTTTAGTTTCTCATCTTTTCCCACACTGGGCCCTCACCTGCCATCTTTTTCCGCTGGCATACTTCCCAACACACTTTTGGAAGGTCAACGGTTAATTGTATCTAGAGCCGGTGAGGACAGTTCCTGTCAAATACGTCGAGGAGCAGAGAAACCTTCGTCATCCCGAGTCGCGTCGCTTCTTCTTCATCAGTGTGTCGTGCATACTCAAACACTTTCAAAATTATTTCTTTGTTTAGGTGCCCACTCGGATCGCTGTCAGACATAAGATCGCAATGTCAGAAGTGCACGTGCCAGATACGGGGGATCTTCCTGGACTGGACAGTCTCTTAGACGTGATTCTCGGACCCACCCTGGCCGAACTCTACGGCGCCGACATAGCCCTCCTCGAGCGCATCGAGTGCAAGCTGGGAATGGTATTGGACAGACATCATCCAGAGAAGGTGGAAGCTTTCAATGAGATGGTGAGTATGACAAAGTCACCAATGATCAAGGAGAAAAATTTGCAGGTGTTCGTAAAGAGCATCATGACGGCTCTAGTCGAGGACGCGTCACGGCCACCCCCTCCGGCGTCAGCTCCGACCAAAGCCAAGGCTAGCGCCACCAGAAGAGTCATTGGAGGCAATAATAAGCGCAGAAGCGCGGCAGGTAAAGCAGGAGGTGGCGGCGGGGCACCGGGGAAACGCGTGAAAAGGGCGTCCGCGGCAGCATCGAAGTCCTCCCCAGCAGATAGTGATGTGTCCTCGCTGGATGAGATCAGCAGATCCAGCTCCTCAGACGATGGAGACGCGGGCAGGAATAAGAAAAGTGTGACTATACGCAAACCAGTCGTAGCAATAGAGAGCTACGACTCGGTTATGGCCGACTCGGACTGGCAGATGCGCGGGCAGCTCCATTTGGTGGAGCGCTGCCCCGCCTTAGTCTACAGCTCCTGGCGCGACGCTGATCATGACGTCTATCTCTACCAGTTTCCTCAGCTGGCCGCCGCGAAACGTGAGGCTAAAGGCATTATCGCCTTCTTCATGGGTTTCGGACTTTACAAAGAATTCACCGCCGCAGCTTTCAAGAGCATAGTCATGCCGGGAGATCAGCCCTCACGCCTCCGGTCGCGGGAGGATATCTTTGCATTCCTGGAGAAAGGCTCACAGCTGCGCTCTACCGCTAAGGGAGGAAGCGGGGAAGGTGCCCGGCGCAAAGCGTACGTAGCTACGTGGCAGTTTTTCCAAAAAAATGTTTTCAAGGAGGCGGTCACCGAGGCCGACCCCTTTCCTCCCTTGGCGCGCCGCGTGCCCAATAAGGGAAAGAAGCGGGCGTCTACCTCCTCCTCGATGCCCAAAAAGCCGCGCCCCCGCGCCCCTTCGGCGCCCGTACCTCCGCTCCCCCCGGCGTCCCTGCCTGTTGCTGTCCCTGCCCCCCCCCCCCCCCCCCCCCCCCCCCCCGCCCCCTCTCCCCCCCCCCCCCCCCCCCCCCGGCCCACCAACACCCCCGCAGCCGCAAGCCAAGGGGGCGGGGGGGCGGAGGGTGCGCGCG
>Ga0102934_1000005_pt1 | contig 134030 bp, 91 predicted proteins | sample SalPonR2_A_D1_MG_FD_78175 | JGI IMG/M metagenome (GOLD analysis project Ga0102934, IMG submission 78175) | Salt pond soil microbial communities from South San Francisco under conditions of wetland restoration - Salt Pond MetaG R2_A_D1_MG | ecosystem: Environmental > Aquatic > Marine >... | reverse complement strand
TGGGCGGGGTTTGTGTTGGTTTGCAGGCCGGTGTGCGGTCCCACTGGGGCAGGGAGGGCGTCTCGGGCGGTGAGGGCGCGGGGGCCGGGCAGCCCCCAACAGGGGGGGGGGGGGACACGAGGGAGGTAGAGCGAGAGAGCGCCTTCAAGGCGGGGCAGCTGCTGGTCATGGCGAGCCTCAAGGTCCTGACACGCTGGTGCGGGGACGACTCGGAGGCCGGCCGCCTCTTCTTCGACTACCTCCAGGGCGTGAAGAAGCGCAAGATGGAAAGGGGCGCCCTGCTCGAGGAGGAAGAGCAGGATCGGAAGCGGCGGCGGCAATACGAGGAAAGGCCCATCTTCCAGGAGCTGTCTGTGTCGCTCAAGAGCGAGGGGGCAAGCAACAACAGTACAGACGCGACCACACCCGCAACAGTTTCATAGTGCAGCATGTTTCACGGGGCCGGCCCACGTGCAAAGCAATCCCAAATGTTTATAAATTTAATCAATAGCCCCGTGAGTCTAATCTGGAAAGGACTGTGGGTTTGACTTGTCACATTCCACTGATCCTTATGGCTTACCTGGACCTGGGACGTCCGTCTTCTTGCTCGCCTTGTTTCTCGCCAACGATTGTATGTCGTCCACTTCCCGATTGCGCGGTGCCCTTATTTTTTATTAACATGCCCTGCACATGAGTCTCTTTTTCCTTTTCACGCTGCCATGCTAAATTTGCAAGCGTCTCCCATACATCTCTCAGTCCATCAACCTGCCAGGAGACAGTGTATGTCGGTCCGACCGCTTACACTACTTCTGCACCCGGCCACCAAACCTTACGAGGCCCCCTACTTCCTTTTTGCCTCCATATGCCAAGAGACATGTCTGACAAGCGTTTTTATCGCCCCATCCTCCTGTCCCGCCATATCAAGCCAAGCTTTGTGCCGGCACCGTAAAGAATCGTTACCTTCCAAGAGCGCTATCTCCAACCTCTCGTCATTAAGCCATGATCACACTCGTAAACAAAAATCAAACGTCATTGCGCCCGCATTTCCCCATCATTCGCCGAGCGAGGCGTCGTCAGGGCCCCGACAGTCTTCATAGAGGGACTGGGCGTGAAAGATGCCTGCTGCTCGCCCCGCAACGGCTGAGGACGGAAGAAATCTTCAGGTGCCGCTCTCTCAAAAAAAGAATGAAATAATGGTGTAACAAGTGAGGGGACGATCTGCGAGACCACGCCTGCCGTGAGCAGGGACAAGAAGATGACGAGCGTGTAGGCGGACAAGAGCCCCATCCACAACGGGGCCGACATAGCTTTGATCGCCGCCTTATTTGTCCCAGGGGCCTCCCACACGAAGTCTTTCAGTGTTAAATGCTCAAGAAATAGCCCGCACAGCATGAGTTAAAGAGTAAATTATGTGCCGACTAACAATCGATAGATGGACCTTGGACTCAGTGTTGAAGTGGATCGTAGCACGTTCCTGTTGGTTTATAATCCAAGCTTTTTGCTTTACCTTTCGTATTGAGAATAGAAATGTTTGAGATAAATAAGAACAACAGGTGTTTATCATACTCTTGCTCTTAAAACTAACTTGCGGCGCTCACGTGTGGTGAAAACGATAGTCCGTGAGGAGGCCCAACTTGCTTCAATGTTTGACATGTCACATCACGCACGTATCAAGGCACGTGCCGGGGAGAAAGTGACAAGTCTCGTCCCGCTTACATGCCTCTGAGTACTTTAAGGGACACCTTCGGCCTCAAATATAATTCTTTCTGGCGGACGCACAGGTCCAATGTTTTGGAAACAGGCACAAGTGTTCTGTGGGATGGGAAAAGGAGATGTCGTTTCTCCGAGGAAAATTTCGCCTCGGCGAGGATCGCTACCAGTAGCGGCAATACGACGCACACAGCCCAATAGCGAAGCAATTTTCTACTGTCATGCACCTTGGGGATGACAATCGCGTTCCTTTTTACGTAGATCACAAATAGATTGTTTACTAATCAAGCGTCATATTACTACTATCAACCTCCCGCCTCACTTCCCAAACCATGCTAGGGAGAAGGATACTTATCGCCCTAAGACACCCTTCGTAATGATTAGTAGCTGTTGGCCCTACGATTTATTCTTTGACCCACCTTCTTGATGACGGGGCCATCTACGCGAAATTCGTCCTCGCTCACGGCGGCGCACTGGCGGACCAGCGTCTTGAACGCTTTGCAGCAGCAAAACGATGTGGAGGTCGAGCCATTTCGTGGGATTATTCTAAGCTGTAAGTTCTACGCACTGATCGGTCACATTACCCTTGAATGTCTATAGGTTATATCATCATTTCGAAATATTGATGATGAAATTGCTGGGAAGTGTTCGGTTCATTGTAATTTAAGGGGGGAAGCCACACAGCTGTCGCCTGCATTTCCAACTTCCTGTTGCCACTTGCTTATCATGTTGTCCACGGACTCACGCTGTGCACGCTCGTACGCTTACAAGTCACGTGCACGTGCATCTTTGGGCGGGTCGATGAAACACTTTCCCTTTCTCTTTCCTTCGTCCCGACTACGCGCTATATGTCAGATACGGACCTTGCTCGGCAAAACCAAGTCCTCAAGGCCCATGTGGATCATCAGGAAAAAGAGTTGGTCACACTGCGACATGAAGCATTAGAGCAGAGCGACAGCAGGGGCCAAGGGGGGGCAGGTGCGTGCGGTGCCAAGGACGAGCAGACAAGGAAGCTGCAGAGCAAGGTCCAACGCTTGCAAGAAGAGCTTACCGACAAGTTGCGTCTGGAGGTGCAAGGAACAACTTCACAGCTCAATATGAGTAAGGAAATACAAGATTTGTTCCAAAAGTGGCAGCTTTCTCGAGCAGAAGCTGAAAAGTTGAGGACGGAGGTCGACGGGTTCCGGGCGCGAGAGGCTACGTTGGAGGCTCAGGCGGGTATGGCGACACGGGACCTGGAGATAGTCCAGGAGGAGTTGAAGCGTGTCCGGGCACGCTTGAACACTGTGGAAAAAGAGTACTTGGATGTACGTCGCCAGAACGAAGAGCTGGTGCGGCGGATGGTTGGGGAAAAGTCTCACAACGCGGAGGAAATGAATCGCATGACGGAGCTCGTTGAGCGAATGCGCGCACAGCTCAAGGCCCGAAACTTGGAGATTGAGAGCACTCAAGCAGTGGCCGCGGATATAGAAATTGAGGCGGCACCATCTTCGGGGCTGAGGACTGACGAGCTACCCTCCCACTGCAACCAGCAGTTCCGAGCGCACGCTGCCGACGTGAACGACCTGGTCTACTGCGATACGGGCCAGTGGCTGGCGACGGCGGGCGGGGACGGCAAAGTGCGGGTGTGGGAGGCGGGAAGTGGGCGATTGAAAGCAACGCTGCATGGTCAGGACGTGATGCTCGGCTTAGACTTCCGCGGGGACTTTGTGGTTGGGGGGAGCAGCGATCATACGTGTAAGCTATGGAGTCTCGCCTCCGGGCGCTTGCACCGCACTTTCGTGGGCCATTCGGGCAACGTTTACGCGGTCAAGTTGATCGCTGGGGACTTGAGGGCGGTTCTGACAGGAGGAGCTGACCGCACGATTCGGCTGTGGGACGTAGGGCGGGCGAGTTGTCGGCAAGTTCTGCGCTCTGGCTCGACCTGCAACGGTTTAGACATCGGACTGGACGGTCACGCGCCCGTGTCGGCGCATCAGGATGGCGGTCTCCGTTTCTGGGACCTGCGTGCTGGCAATCCCACTATGATCGTGCGCGCCTTCGAGACGCAAGCTACGTCGGTACAGTACGGACAAAACTTTACCGCCCTCGCAAATTCCCGTGACAACGCCTTGAAGATCATCGACACGAGGACATTCGAGACACTCCACGTGCTGCGCCACGAGGACTATCGAACCTTCTTAAATTGGTCCAGGGCTTGTTTCTCCCCGTCGAGTTCCTACGTCGCTGCAGGATCGGCCACTGGCCAGCTTTTTGTCTGGGAAACAGCTTCAGGCGAAATGAAATCGATCCTTTCTCACGCGCCGGACTCGAGGCATTCCTTTTCTTCTTCGCCAGAACATGATGAGCTGAGATGTCAAGGCATGTCCCTCTCGGCTTCGGGAGACAGGATCAGAACGAGCAGTGAGGCTTTGGAAGGGAGTACAAGTGGCGCTGGTCAAAGGGGTGGAGGAGGAGGTATCATAAGCTGTGCCTGGAAGGCGTCGCGTTTGTCTGCTTGTACAAGAAGCGGTAACGTTTGTATCTGGAGTTAAGAGAATATTTCTCTGGTAACGAATCAAAGCACCTAATATGGACATTTCTGGCTAATTCTTTCTCGAGCCTTTTTCCTCAATCTCAAATTTCTCTAAAATATGTGTACGACATCCTTCACCGTGTCGCATGGTGTTATCCCGACAGCAACGCATTTAAAGCGGCTTGCAAGTCTCCTTGATGCTGAGCCAATGCTTGCTTTGCGGCAGTTTCTTGGAACCCCATTTGTGTAAGCTGTACTATCTTGACCTGATCAGTGTAAGGTGGGGCGACGGGCAACGCCTGAGCTTGCTCATAAGAAGGTGGTGGACCCGCAGGTGTCGGAGCTGAGAGACATGCAGGAGGGGGTGGGAGATTAGGAGGTGGCGGAGGTGGAGCTCCGCTTTGAGTGTTTCCATACTGCTGCTGGTAAGGTGGGGGGGGGCCGGGCGGAGGAGCGCTCGCATTGCCTTCTACCTGATGCTGTATGTTCAATTGGTCAAAAAGCTTTTTTGCAACATCTTGGTCCGCGCTCTCCTGTTGCTTTCGATGCGCTGCCCGTCCGAGCTCTATCTCAAAATCCCGACGCTGGATGTCTTGCGTGTAGACTTGGTCCTCCGCCACCAGGAGCAGTTGTTGTATACGTTTGCTCACCGAAGCGTAGAACTCCCGGCCTTCTGCCAGCTGGGCATGAAGCTCGTGACACTGCAATACCCCTGTTTCCAGTTGCTGCACCAGTCGGTCCCTCTCCAACAGAGACGGGTCGTCCTTTCGCCCTGCTTGAAACCGCTCGTTCTCTTGCAAAATCTCTCGCAGCAAGGGCTCTTGCCCCGCCGTCGAGACGGCCAACTCGCTTTTTAGGGCCTCCAACGACGCCATCTCCTCAGGAAGGGCCTCATCTGCGGCATCGCCTGCCACCAGGCGGCCCTTCAGCCTCAGGCAAACTGCCTCCGGTGCTGCCTTGGCCTTTTGTAAGATGGAATCTCTCTCATCCAAGAGCTTTGCCAAGCGCAACATGAGTGCGGACAGGCGCGACGTATCTACAACCACCGCGGAAGAAGAGCTGGCCGGCTGGACCAGGCGTGAATCCAGATCCCCGCGCGAGGCTCTCAACAGGGCAGAGACTTCCTCGAGCTCGTTGGACTGCAGCCGGGAGGCCAGGTACTCGTCGCTTTTCTGCGCCGCAGAGAACAGTGTCTGGAAATGTCGCACCTCCTTCCATGTGTCTGCCATCAGCTGAGCTGAGGATGTCCCCACCTCGTCCCAGGCGGCACCGTATTTGGCACGAAAGCCCTCACTTTTCGATTCCTCCTCTTTGAGCGTCTTCTCGATCTGCAAAAACGTCTCCGCAACCTGGCCGGCCGCCCTTTGGAGCTCGTCCACCTGGCCCTGCAAGTCTGGTATAGTTGAGTGCTTTTCTCTTAAGCCTTGCAGCTTCTTCCACGTTGCCTCCGGGAGCCCCGCGGGGCTCTCATGCGCCTGGAGGGAACCCGGCAATCCCACCTTCGCCAGCTGCTGCCGGGCGCTCTTGGAGGCCTCACGGCCCGCATGCTCCATCTCCGCAGCCAAGCTGCTGCATCGCCTCTCGACCTTTGTCAAGGTTTCCTTGACGGCCTTGGGCAAAATGTTCACAAAAAGAAGGGGCTGGGAGTCGCCTGTCGCAGCGAAAGGAAATTCCGGCTCCAATATTTTAACCATGCAAACTTTGCTGACAGGTTTCAAGGACGCCTCTGCTGGTATTGGCTCCAAATAAATTGTCGCGTTGTCTTTTTCTGCTACTGCTAGATTTCTGATGATCTTACTCTTCAGGAGCTCGGCCTTCCCGATGATGGCGGGGCCCATTTGCTGCCGCATGGCGGTCTCCAGCACACTCTCCACAGACCTGCGGGCCTGGCGGAGGCGGACGACTTCCTCCCCGTACCCCTTTCCGTTTTCCAAGGCATTTTCCTTGACCGCTTCCGCCTGATAGTATTGAGTCGCGGCAGAGTAGAAGTCTCGCTGGAAACGGAGCGTGACGGGCCACGAGCGGTCCAGGCCCGCGGACTCCATGGCAGTCGACTCGCCGTACTTGAGGGCCGCGCTGTACGTTTCTGCAGCCTGCGCTGCCAGTCGTGCCACCACGGACGATTTCATTCGTGAGCTTGCGCTGTTCTGGTCGGCAATTGCCTTCTCGTAGAAGCAGGCTTGCGCCTAGGTAGAGGAGTTGCTTCTCGTGACTGCTCCTTCAGGAATCGCATGACTTCAAACACTCATGGAAGCACATCACAATCTCGCACATATCATCCTCTTCTCTGAAATTACCTGTGCTAGCATAATGTTCTCCACCATCAGCAAACCCTCTTGCGTCAGCTCTGAGGGAAGATGGCAATTCAAGTTGACCACCACCTTCTCACGAAGGCACTTGAAGAGACCAGCCGCCAGTTGAAACTCCCGGCACGCGAGTCTCACCCCTTCAGCGGATGCACGATCTACTGAAGCAGCAATGTTGCTCCTGACGGCGCCCATGTTGAAGAGCACGCCGGCGAGCTCGAAGTTGAAGTCCATCTCGGCGGACTTCTTGGTCGGGCGGAAGGCGTCGTGCCAGGTGAAGGCCACCCGGACATGGTCCGCGTGGACTGGGAAGATGCCCTGGAGGCGGTCTACTTGAGCGTAATAGGCTTGGAGAGTTCTGACCGAGGCCTCTGTGGCAGCGCGAGCTTGCAGGGCCATGCTTCTCATGCGCTCCAGAGCCTTAAAGTCCCCATCGGCGGCCTCAGCCTCTTCCTGTGAGGAGGGGAAAATAGTTAATAGCAAAATTTTTTACTAAATGGAAATTTAAAGCATCCCATGTTTGTGCAATATGAGAACACTCCTTTGATAAAACGAGGGAATTGAGCATGACGAGAGAGAACGCGAGTAGGCTATTTCCGGCAAGCTGGGTTCCTGTGTGGCTCTAGTGACATACAGCCTCAGCGGATCACGCAGCGCATGGAGGACATTAATGTGGTAAAAATTGACCTTGTTTCCTCACCTTTGAGTATTCGTTCGACACGTACACCCTCAGAGGGTTGAAATTCACGCCCGTGCTGCTCTTCAGCGGGATGGGCAACATGGTTGACCTGCATTACGAGCGTGAAATAAAAAAATGGTTTTACAAAACATCAGCCGGGCTTGTGCATGAAAAATCAAAAGTTTAAGGATAGGCTTGGGCTTCACGTTTTACCTTTAAAACTTTCCTTTCTCTCCTTCGTAAACCCCCCTGGCGCATAACTCGCGGGGATTCAAGCCTCCCTCAGAGGCTCTCGCCTCATCCCCCTCTCCCCCCTGAAACAAGAGAAGACGCCAGGCGCGGTGGCCTTGATTCGACCGTGCCGTTGAGGAAGGAGAATGCGTGCATCATCCGATGCGCGAGAATGCTGCCGGACCAGCGCGATTCGTAGGCTCAGAGTGCATAAGTCATTGTATGCGCAAGGTTTCCCCTCTGGTTTAACCTCCCCGCGCGAAGAGACCCTCCTACTCCTGCGTGGGCGCTAGCTTGTAGCCCTATCAAGTAAATGGTCTCTGCCATCTGTAAAACGTCGATGATATCTGCAATAAAGCGGATGATAGAACTTGAAGCGAAAGTGACTTGTTTCGGACGCGCTTTTGAGTACGTGGTGCAGCTGCACGTTCACACATACCAATCCCACAATGGAAAGTCTGGGGATTTTTTCACATGTATAAGCTCGTCACAAATACGCGTTATCCACCAGTGATGGTCTGTTAGGGGCAGGGCGCTAAGGAGGATCGGTTTTGGGGGGAAGCTTACATGCGCTTGCCCTAATACTGAAATTGACAAGAAAGCATTACAACAGCCTTGACATGTTTAGCGGTTTGTTAGTGAACTAATCTCCATCTGCATTCAATCATTGCAAAACGTGAGATTTCAACTTTGCTTACTTTGCCGCACGCAGCGATCTCCCAAGACGGACTGTAGCTGCTTCTTAAGTTGCTTCCGTCCTGCAGGAGGCCGCGCTATTTCTGGAAAACTTTTGGTGGGTGCTGCTCACTCCCTCTTCACTGCGTCTTGCTCTTCTTTTTGCCCCCGTCGGCGTTAATGCGAAGATCGACGCGCGCGAAAATCATGCAGACGAGAAAGAAGGAGAAGAAGGCAAGGACCAAATACAGAGGTTCCAGGAGCATGGCGCGCGTGGGGAAAGAATAGGAGAGTACCATGGGCTGCATGTGCTCTGCGACCACGTTTCTCTTTTTCAGAATCAGTACAGGACGACCTCCGCTCAAGGACGAGTCCAAGAACGTAAGTCGGTGGGTCTGGTGCTCTTCGTCCACTGAGAAGGGGATCTCCACGCGCACGTCTGCCGCCCACTCTGGCAGCACCACCTTGACCGTCAGATCCTCCACCCAGACCTCCGGGAAGGGAACAGAAAATGGCACTGTGAGGGTGAAGCGCCTCACACCACCGCTCGAAGGGCCGACCGTGAGGAGCTCCTGCACCGGCACGCTGTAGCCCTGATAGAATTGATTCTTCCAGCCCCCCACCAGCGGAAAGCGCGACTGCAAATTCAATTCCACACCGTCCGGCCCGTGCTGGATCACAGAGGTGGAGATGTTCCCGATCTGGTCGCGGTAGTAGATGCTGCGGGCGCCGGGGGGGAGCACGGCCACCAGGCCTCGTACGGCGGATGGCGCTCCGCGGGCTTGGAAGTCGAGCCGAGAGAAACCTCCCTTCAGAGCCGCGCCCGCGTGCTTTACCTCCACGAAATCTTCAAAGGCCACATTGCCCCAGTGCGACACCTCGATCTCCCGGATAGCCTGCAGAGCCTTGACAAACGGGGCGTTGTTCTGGTAATGGATCGTGATCGGCGAAAGCGACGCTGCGGCTCCACCCTCGATGTCCGTGATAGGCCCGAACACCAGATCTTTGCCCGTTCTCGAGTAAGGGTCGCGCTTAGTAAAACTTTCGATGTGTGAGACTCCCAGCGCGAAAGTCGTGGTCTGCCGCGCCGTAGGGTAAAGGGAGGGGAACGTATGGCTATCGAGATACTGTACTAACTGATTCTCAGTCAATTCTATTTCGGCTGGCACTGGCACCAAGGCACCAGCAAGCGTACCAAATACAGTGAGCTTGGCTTCAGTCATGCCCTGAGGCACTTCCGCCTCGAAGTGGGCCAGCCCGTCCCCGGCATCGGGCAAACGAATCCAGGGAAGGGGCTGGTTGCCCATTGCGATTTGAAGGAAAGACAGCTTGGGAGCCAAATGTTTCGCAAAGGAAACGACATATTTACCATTCAAGTCGTTGGCCAAAATCGTCATATCGATACGAACAACCGCTGAGCTCAAATCTATTTTGCGCACAACTTCTATGTTTTTCTGAGCCTGGGCGAAGAACGTGCAGGAACAAAGAAGGAGAAGAAGTCCAAGCGCCGACCTGCCGATATGAACGACGGGCAGCCGCGCCATCTCCGAAAACATGGTCACACTATCTGAATAATAGGATGTTGCACGTTGCGTGGAGGCATGTGAGTGTTGGGGAGCACCACGACGCGCACCCGTTCAAACAGGGGCAGTCTGGGCGAGCAAGCGGCGTCGCCGACTCGCTGCGGCCTGTGGAGCCAAGGCCGGGAACATTAATCTCGATGTGCACGCTAGGTCACTCCCAAGATGATGGCCCCGGGGGTCGGGCAAGGGGCTCACAAATTCTATCAGCGCTTCATTTGCACCTGAAAGCATGGCATGTCCACGTTTTTTGCACAGTTATGCGTGAATTTGTCGTCAAAGGACCTCCGGCGCGGATAATTTTTGGCCCTGGGTGCGTCTCGCGAGTAGGAGCAGCTGAAATTCGTACTTTAGGATGCAAACGCCTGGTTATGGTCGGCTCTGTGCGTTCATTAAAAAATATACCGGCTGTAGTTGCGCTGCAGTCCGAACTTGGCGATCTGGTGGTGGGGACCATCCCCCGCGTGAAAGAGAACGTCTCCGGTGACGTTGTCGAGGAAGCTGGCAAAGAGGTGGGAAGGCTTAGGGCGGACGCATTGGTTGTGGTTGGGGGGGGCACGGCTTTGGGACTTGCGAAGGCACTCGCAAATTTGCTGCCGCTTTCTTCCACTGGACCCTCACAAATGCCATCGCCTTTGACGATTATCAGCATCCCCACTACCTATTCGGGATCGGAAGTCACGTCCTACCACGGAGTATCGGTAGTTCTCAATCCCGCAGCGCAAGCACTGATTGACAAAGATGCGAATAAGCCGCATGGCATCAAGGCTCGCAAGGTAGCCGTGCGCAATCAAGCTGTGCGGCCTGCCCTTGTTTTATACGACGCCCACTTTTTGCAGAGCCTGCCTCATCCTCTTGCGATTTCGTCTCTGTTCAACGCTCTAGCCCACGCATTTGAGGCGCTTTGGGTCAATCCTATGCCCTCCCCCCAGGCGTGCTGGGCGGCGTCGGAAAGCGTCAACATCATTTTGCGGTATATTGGTAATTTGGACCCCTCCGGCAGGGTGGCAGACGCGAGTGAAAGCCTGGTGGTCGTGAACGAGCTTTTGTACGGAGCGTATCTGGCTGCTTACAGTCTCGATACCGAAGACTTGGGTCTGCAGCACCGGTTGGCTCACGTCCTGGGAGGAACGTACAGCGTGCCGCACGCTCAGGCGCACATGCTGCTTTTGCCGCACGTGCTCCGTTTCTACGAGGACGCCTGGGCTGATGGTGGCGAGAAGACGACACCCTTGAGCCACTTGAAGCTGGGCCAAGCTCCGTCGACGCAAAGTCTGGCTCGTTGTATTTTTGACATTCAGCGGTCACTCGTTCACTCAAAGCCACCTTTGAGCCTTCAGGACGTGGGGCTGGGCCAACCCGATCTGGAGGGTGTAGTGGACACACTTCTCGAGCACGGCGGCATTCCCGTGCGCCAGGACGTTCCAATTAGCAAACCTCTCCTTCTGGGCCTGCTGCAGCATGCAATTAGTGGCGAGTCGCCGCCCTGGGAGGGACGGCCCGCATCACGGACACCGAGAATCTCCTATCTCTCAGACCAAGACTTCCGTGCCAAAGATCCCGAGGCGGCCAGCAAGATAATGGCGCGGCGGCACGGGCAACTGCTACATCTTGACCGCGTCCTCATGCATGCTCCCACCGTTGCTCAAGGGTGGAACGCCATGTTCGGCAGCTTGCGGTCCGGTCTCCGCTCCATAGATGGCCGCCTCCGCGAACTGGTCATCCTCCGCGTCGCTGTGGTGAACCAGGCCTACTACGAGTACTTCCAGCATTACCCTGTCTTTTTGAAAGAAGGCGGGAGTGTCCCCGAAGCAGAAGCTTTAGGAAACTGGAGAAGCGAGGCAAGCAAGCATTTATTCGGGGCAAAAGACCGGGCAGTGCTTGCTTACGTTGATGAAATGACTGGTCGTATTCAGGTGCAGGATAAGACGGTGAAGATACTATTTGCGACAGCATCCACCGAAGCACCTGAGTCATTCGTGGTGGAGCTGACCGCTCTTTGTGCAGGATATAATATGGTCTCCCGCTTCTTAGAGGCGCTGCATCTGACAGCCGAGTCAGAGAATTCCGCTGCGTTGCCGCGCATGCCTGTAGACATACATAGTACATTAGGCAATTGATCGGTGCTAATTGCTAGAATTTGTTGATAACGCTTCAGATACAAACATTGGCGGGTATTGAGTCAACTAAGACACACGAAACGTCGCATTCGTACCCGAGTGATTCTTGAACTCCTTGCAGACACAATACGTCTCTTACTTGGTCATGCAAGGAATAAGCCGTGTGAAAGATATACACGTCATGCTTCTAGGTTCATTTTATTCTTCTTTAAATGCTGAGATATTTGGCAAGATTCCTTGGCCCGTGCTACTTTACGGAGCTCCAGGACCTGTGATTCGGACCTCGAGCTAATCACATACATGGCTTTTGTGTGTTCACATTGACTTCACTTCACAACCCATCTCCTTTTTTTACATGAGACAACGTCTGTGCTCACGACATTGAATGCCGATGATGCTGCACCCTTCATTGCCGCTTCCAAAAGTCGCACTCTTTATCCACAAATTGAAGCCCGCCATCTCAGGCGACGTCCGACGTGCTGTTCAATATCAAACATCAGCTCCATATCCTCCTAGCATGGTTACCAGGTAAAAAGAGATTTAGTGCGCCGATATTAATGAGAGCAACAATATTCAAGCTGCCTGGAGAACAGAATTTAGCGGAGCCGGATAGTGTTGCAATTGCCACTCCTGTGCAGTGTAGTTGAAGCCAATTTCAGTGGTAGGCCAATATTGGTAACAGGGTTTAAGAGTATAACTTTTGGGCTTTCCATCTAGATCAAGAGCTTTAATCCGGATGTTCGCATCATGAAGTGTATTCGTGGCTGTGCTCAAAAAAGCGTCCAGATTTGGCGTCAATATTCCGTTGATGGACTCTATAAAAATCGACGCGCGAAGCCCATACTTATGAGCGGGCGACCCAAAATGCCAACGAGAGACATATACACCTCCTTGAATCGGTTTATATCCCAAAAATGAGACCGCTAAATGGCTCTCCTGTAACATAAGACCACACCAAAGCAAGACCCGGTCGGTTCCAAGAGTTGAGAGAGGAGTTGTGTGGACTTGTACGCGTAATTCTTCGTGCTCGCGCAAGACAAGTAAAGTCAAGCCTTCCTTTTCTAGATTTTTCCGGGCAATATTGGTCTCATACGTTCCACACGTATCAGACTTGTCGTTTTCTAGTGCGAAGACAGCACGCTCCAGCTCCATCGGCCGCACCAACGGCTCTCCGTCCACGCTAAGAAGTACATCTCCAGTATGTATACATGGAACGAGCCCTGTTGGGACACGACGCACGACCAGCAAAGACGCTTCGCTCTCTGTCTCGTATATTTTTTTGCTGAGACGCTGAAATTGTGTCTCAGAAAGGCCCATTCCCGCTTTGACCTTTGAAAGCTGTAGCTGAGTGAATTTTAAAGGCAGCGAGTTTATCGAGCGAGGAGGGAATTTTTCACTCCTCAGATGTCGTACAATGTCCGATACGATCTCAGCCGAAACACTTCGATATATCTGTTTCGTGTCACCATCATGTGAGTAAGCGTAGCACAGCCGGATGGCCACTACTTTGTCGGATTCAGCACACTGTGTATCCATATTCTCAGCGTTGCTATGATTGCCAAAGGCTAGATCGCGGTTTGCGACGGAATCCTTTACAAACAGACCATTGGTCGCTGGGGCGTGATCACAGTGGAAGATGCTGGCGTTGACGCTCACGTATGTCGGGGGCCGTCCGTCGGCCAGCTTAAGGGTCTCCTTTCTGGTGATGGTAGCGCGTTGCGTGACAGGAATGAAAGGCGGTGAGAGCCCGTGGAAGAGTAGCGAGTCCCCTACCCTGAGCGAAGGATTCTCAACAAAGCTCACTTCAGCAACCGTCACGAGCCCGCCTTGCGCTTCAGACTCTAGAAAGCTTGCATCGTACTGAAGCACTGATAGGTTGTGGAGTGGATGAACAAAAATGCATCTTGCTGGAACTTCCAAAACACCCCCGAAGGTCACGAGCCCGTCACCCAAAGTGGTAGGAGTGGTGCTTCGATCGACCAAGACGAGGCCCCGGGCCTGGTCTATGACAATGCCTGCCCCGATGTATTCGGCTCCGCTCATACCATCCACCAAATAAGGAACAGCGAAGGATACCATGACTAACGCATCCCTGGGACTGTTGCTTACAATTCTGCCGTCAGTTTCGGAGACAACTCTCTGCTGGGCCCATGCGAGACCTTTAGGGATACCGGCCACAGCGGGTACAGCCTCGCTTGCCGGAGGAAAAGACGTTGTCGAGGAGCTTCCATGGCTGCTCTTGCATGCTTGGAATGTCCAGCCGATGGTGCTGTCGAATGGGTCTCGAGCACGTACATAGCGACCGTGCGCAAACCACTTCTTGTCCACCTGAATGACGGAAGTGCGCACGCGGAACCGATCTGTCAGGCTGTGAAACCTGACGCTGGTGCGATGCCCATCGGAAAGGCTGGCAAACACCTCCTCCAAAATCGCTACCGTAGGCGTCGGCACTCCGCCCACACTCAAGATGATACAATGGATGGTGATCCCGGCGCGGCTGAACATGTAACCCGTGCTCGCCAGGTGGACGCCCGCGCCCGCCTCCAGATGGTAAGCCTTGGCGATGTGCAAGGTGACAGGATGAAGAACTGCTGAGCTGATGGTAAAGAGGGTGTCAGGCATCAAGGCGTGCAGATCTTGTATCACCATCGTCACCGCCCGATCCTCTCCGCCGCGCTGCACGTGCAGCGTCACCTCTTCGCCAACGTGGCCGTCCAAGTAAGCCTCTAGCGGCAGAAACGTGGTGCAAGAGGCACCCGCCACCTTCAGCAAAATATCTCCGGGTTCCAATGAAGCGTCCGCTGGTCCGCTCTTCAAACACTGATCCACCACGAGCATGCCGGTCTCTGAGGGATATTCTGCACGCACCGCAGCTTCAGCCTCGGCTGTCAGGCCCAGGCGACAGAGCTCATCGAAGGCCTTATGCTTGAAAATCACCTGCAGCGTGCCGCGGGGCACCAGAATCGAGGACGAGCAAATGGAGGAAGGTTCAGCTCCTCTCCCTTCCAGCCTATCCTCGAAGCATGGTGTGCTGCCTGGACCTTCCATCCACCCCACGATCATGTCCAAGGCCCGCTTGACGCGATGGAGGGGAAGGTAAAAGGAGGAAGCGGCACTTTTGGCTGCCCCGCAATTCAAAGCGACAGCCTTGCCATCTGAAGCTAGAACTGGTGAGCCTGAGGAACCGCCACTGGTGGAGGATGCTGCTGAGATGTAGAAAGTGTTCCCTGAGGTGCGAAGAGAGGGCATAAACAGAGAGAGTGAGGGCTTGATCGGGTAACAGCGCGGAAACGCTCCGTCAGTGCAATGCGGCCCACGAGAATTTGGGCCGGTGGATGAGGGGAATGGTCCTAGCAAAGACACTTACAGTCGTTGTAGCCACTCCCGTAGAAAGGGCTGTCACGATCTAGGCGCGCAATAATGCCCGGCAGTATTTGAATTTTCTCCCCAGCGTCGTTACCTGGATGAAATGAAGACAATAAAGAAAGGGCGGATCTATTCAAGCCATAAACTGACGAAACATTTGTGGCTCAGCATGTCACGCCCAAGGGGTCCACTCTCGCCTCTCCCGGTCCGCCATCCAGTTCTTAAAATCCTCAGACACGCATGCGAGGAAGGCCTTGCTTTTTCGTTCGACAACGTACCCATAATCCGAATTTCACGGCCGACACGCGCTCCATCTGGGTCGAGCTCTATCTCTTTGAGCTTCATGTATTTGATTTGTGAGGCATCGAAAGAGAGGAAGGCGAAGTCGTGGACAGGGTCCAGGTAGAGGACTTTCAGAGACACCTCCTCTTTGTTGTGTAACAGGCCGTCTACAACCGTCGGTGCTCCCCCACAGATCACATGGCGGTTAGTCAACACCAATCGGTGCTTGAGTGACACCACGAACCCACTGGCGTACGAATACTTGGAGCCCGTGGTCTCAAAGCTCGTGACTTGAAGGACTCGGATGTTTATCGCTGGGGAGTAAATTTTTAAGTAGTAAATCATGAAGGAAAAATACGAGATTCGTGAATTTAATTATGCAAAAAAAGTTACGTACTTGAACTTCTAGCACCGAAGAAACGATGAAATGCATGTACACGCACCAGCTGGAATAGCAAGATCGAGACAGTGCTGCCAGTTTGTTAGGTGTCCTTTCTGCTGCTTCTGGTCTTCCTGCAGCCGCTCCTCTACCACGACCTTCTCAATCTGCTCACTCTGCTCTATTGCTGACCATTCCATAGGTAGTGGCATCGAGTCGACCATGGCCTCCACGGTGACTCGGAGCTGAGTGCGTAGGTATGGATGGGGCACAGGCAAAGGGAAGCGTGAGCACCGCAAGTCTTTGTGACGAAGATTTTTTTCAGACAGAGGGTAGGTCGAGATTAGACTGACTTGCCGCAGCGTGCTTTGAGTTAGTAGTACCATGCATGTCAGCCTCTGGTACTCGCACGATGCAGACAGCTTAGACACGATCCGGCGGCGGCGGGAGCGGGCACGTCCGTCGCCGCCTCAATCCCATGTCTGGCGAGTGCCCTGCCCCGGGCATAGCCCCACAGCATCTCACAGAGTGTGCCTCCACCCCATGATCACAGAGCCTGGATGACAACATGAAAAAGGATAAGGAGGCTTGTCAGCGCCGATGCCAGAAGCTCCTCATCCGCGCGAGGCTGAGTGACGCGCTGCAACAAGAGCTGGCAGTGACGGGACTGGTGGCACTCGTCGAGGAAGGAAGCATCGATCTTGAAATCCTTCTCCAGCTTCTGGTAAGCTCAAAACCTGCTTTTGACCAGAGTTGCGCAGTAAACAATGAAAGGAGTCATGGAAAATATTCGCTGGCCATACACGGGGGCTTTATCCCGCCAGATGGGGATGCCGCAGAAGCTGTCAACCTCCCGCCGCTGGCGGTAGCCTCCGCTGTCTGTAGCGGGTTGGAAACATTGGTGGGCTGCAATAAAGGCGATGTGGGCACCATTATTAAACGACTTTTGGAAGTCGTGGAGGGAACCCTGCGCTCTGAGGTACTTCTCCTGTACCACCATCAACGAGGGCGAATCCAAAGCGTGCAAAGCGTCTTGGTAGCCACTCTGGCGAACTTGTCTCTCGAAGCAATGTTGAAAGAGAGTAGTGCAGGCAATATGGACGCAGCCCTACTCTGGTGTGAACAGGCCCCTTTGGTCTCGGCACTAGACTTTGATCGGAAATGCTTGATGCCCCTTGTCTTCGCGGAGGCTATACGCCTCCCGACCCGACCTTACTACCCACACATGGAGGTATTGCTCGTGGGAATTCAAATTCCAGTCATGGTGTCTATTCTACTGAGTTCGAAGACATGGGAAAAGGAGATATTTCTAAAAAATCTGGAGGGCATGCCTCTCGATCGCCTTCCACAGCCTCTGCTGGTGGCGCTCGCTTCAAGCTACATGGAGCTCATGAGGTTTTTGCCCGGCGCGAACATGCGTTTCTCAGAGGGAAGGGAGGTGGCTTCACTATCACACGAGCATAGAAATAATGAAGATGGGACGACGGGGATATCTTCACCGGTGACGGACGCCCAGGTTGTTCTGAGGGTGCTCAAGCTCCTCTTCCAGCTAGTCTGTCACCTTGAAGCACCCGCGGCAATACGGACCCTCGGCCGTGGGCTCGCACATCACCTCGTCGAATCCGCTCTGGATGTGGTCATTTGTGGCTCCATATTCACTCCGCTCCTCCTGCCCATCACCGCTATGCTGGAGGCCTTGGCTGAATTCGACGCCCTCGACTTGCTGGGTCCATTCCTGCCGGGGCTGGCTCATTTGTTGGCGGCTATGGGCAGAATTGGCATCTGTGGTCGCGAGCGCTCTAGGTTGCTTATCATTCTTCAGACTATAATAAGCGCATCCAACCCAGCGACCTCCGAGGACGGAGAGCAAAGAAAGCATTTCTGCCTCGCCCCCGACGCTTTGCGCCTGTGCCTGTACCCTCTCTTGAGCCTGACAAGTGTCACGAATGCGGCAGCCCCGCTGATTAATGTTATTGAACGGCGATTGTTTTTAAAGAAAGGATCCGTCTTATCCTCAGCGTCGGGGTCACGTTGGGTCCTGTCTGTAAGTATGGAGGACCACAGCTGGGCAGGCACACCCGACTCTCTCGCGCTCCTAGTACACAGCTTGCGCACGGCACCGGAACATAAAGCTACCACCACGTGGAGGAGAGAGTGGGCGCTTGTTCGGGTCATGGGTTTACTCTTCGAAGAGGACGAGAAAGGGCCGAATGGAAAGAACAGGGCCGAAATGGCAGTCGACATGCTGGGAGTCCTTGTGGATCAGGACAAGAAGGGTTTCCTAGGGCCCCGTCTTTTCCCTTCCATCCTGTATCGACTCAATCGATGTGGTATGAATACCATCACGCCCTCCGTGGCAAGATTACAATGCCGGCTGCTGGAATTTCTGCCCTCTTTAGGCTTGCACGGTGTCGGGGCCCAGTTGGTGCAAGCGCTTCTTCAGAGACTTGCATCGGCGCCGGGCATTGCCGAAGTCCATCGATTGGCGCGGTCGTCGGGATCAGCGTACAAATCTTTAACACACGAAGCTCTTTGTGCCACCAGTTTAGGAACCGCGGCAATCAGCTTGTCTGCTGCCCTGTATCGGTGCAACACGCGAACTCTTCCTCGCCTCCGGCAGCTGGTGCTGGCGGCGGACGCCGACATGAATGTGGGGACCAGTTCTCTCAGAGCGCTGGGAAATGAGGTAGACGAGTTCCGCCTAGCACGTGTACTGGCCATTTTGGACGTGGTACGTGAGGATCCTGAGGCTGGCTCCGAGTTCGTCGGCTTGCTTCAAACCTTCTTGATGGATCGTCAGTTGCCGGGTGTCGTGTCGACCGCTGTGGATTGTTTGACGTACTTATGCTCTGCCGACTGCCTGGACTTTAATGCGACTCTACGCATTATCCGTAAAGAAGGACGGCTAAATTTCAAACAACATCCTTCTGTTTTGATTAGTCTAGCGGATTTCTACGGGGCTGGGGCTGACATATTTTACTGCTCTGCAGAGAAGACACTTAGTGAAGGCGACGCAACAGAAGCAACCAGTGTGCCCGACAGTGTCCACGATGACTATGAAGAAAGGCTTCCTCGAATAAGTGAAGAGCACCTTCTTAGCTTGCACGATCACCTGTGGGACCTTGTTCAAGAGCCTCACGTTGCGGTACGAAGACAAACCTACTTGGCACTGACGGGGTACGTTCCAGCGCTACTAGCGTGTCAGGATGACAGGGTACCGGCAGATTTGCGGGAGCGTGTTTATCAGACCCTTCGGAAAGAATACCATGTCGATTCCCACAAGGGTTTGCAGGAACTACTCAAAGTAATTTTGGTGGCTGAGGCCGAGGATTCTGGTTCGTGGCGGCGCACCTTGCTGTTAACAGGGGGCGCCAAGAAATATGATGGTGGCGAGGTGACTTTCAATAAACCCTCGGGAAGAAGTATCAAGGCTCTTCCTAATGCAAATGAAATTCTGCAATTATATAAAAAACATCGAGGGGACATTCCAGGGTTGGCAGGTGCAACATTGTGTGCTATCAGTGGAAAGCGGTGGAACTCCGTTGGTGCGGCCGAAGAAATGGGAGACCTCAGTCTGCCAGAAATGATCGTTGACGTCTTGAGCGATGAGGATTTAGGTGGTCGGTCTTCTATACATCGTATTTTAGCAGTTCACGGGTTTCTGCGCTTTTTTCAGACCTTCGTACATGAGCAGCTTTGTCGGTATCCCGAGTCTTCGACGAAAACCATCAAGGCTATCGAGGAGATGGAAACATCTATTCGTACACTCGTTAAAAATTATGGAGAATTTAGTCGGGGAGCTGCAAATTGTTACCTGGCGTTGGCGGCATTGGTGAACGCCCTGCCCACCCAATTATCCTACAAGACGGTGGAGGTGGTTGCTAACTTGAGGGAGGCGGCCATTTCTGACATGATGACGGGGATTACTTCTGACGTTCCAAGCCTCTTTGTATCACTAGGCCTCTCAGCTCGATGCCTGGGTCCTGCCGACGGAAATTTAGTAGAGGCAATAGTTGAGGAGGTCTACATGGACCATGCTCAAAAGGCATTCACGGCTAGTCCGAATTGGGGTTGGTGCCGGTGGGGCGTCCTTGTTGGTTCGAGCGTAGCGACGGACTGGGTACGGCAGATTTCTTCTCCTGACATGGCTGCCTTGAGGCTTTTGCTCACTGTAACTAAAAATTGTTTAATGACCTTACAAGAGGAGGCGCTTCACTCCATTGCTGTCGCCCGCATGCTTCGAGAGCCCCTTGGAGCGTTTTCTGTGGCCCTGTGGGCCTCACAGGAGAATCATGCGACGCATGATATCATCGAGTGGAGAGCAATCGATGTGAATAGGGATGCACCGTCAACTGCCAAGCATAATTTATCTCCATCATCGGATGCCATGAACAGATGCGGTGATCGGACGGCGGCTTTAGCTGGAGCATTATGGGGTTTGGCAATACTGGCTCCGAACTTGGCACATGCTGGTTTGGACGGTGTTTTGCTTCAACTCTACCACGTTTTACGCGCTGCAGCTCAAAAATATATAACACTCGTCTATCCTGCCTTAAGTGTGGTATCTGTTTCGGCTGTGAAGGCAAATTTACTCGCTTTGAGCGATGTACTCTTTCTCGTTCAAAATCTCATGTCCCACCTAACGGAGGCCGGTGAGGAGGAGTCAGACCAGGGGAGTGTTGGTACCGATAATCTTCTCGACGACGCTAATATTCTGCTTGGAGTTGCCCACCTCGCGGTCAGTCTACAAGGCGCCATGGCTTTTCCGAAGGGAGTCTCTGATGATCTCAGGCGCTACCTCTCCAAGAAGATGAGGAAGCTGTCAGGAGTCGGAAAGGAAGCCACGTCGGGAGATAACATACACGAAACATATTCACTATCCCTTTACCTAAGCGCCTTTACTCTTCTCGTAAACGGTGGACCGTTGGTTGATATTATGGGCACCGACTTAGGTGCGTCATTGAACGCCGAACGCACAACGGCGAACATGACGACGGAATTAGTGGAATTTTTGCGTAGAGATGTATCTCATTCGTGCAATCATCGTCAAAGCAATGGAGCAGCACGCATATTAGGATTGCTAGCAGCCTTGAAAGAGAAACATGATGCGGAGGAAAACGAGGGAAAAGGTGGAAGGGTAGAGGGGAAATCAATGGAGGGATTGACAAAAGGATCTCCTAGCGGGTCGTCACATACAATGATGTGTCGTATAGACCCGTCGACATTTGGCTTGCCGAGCGAAGGTACTCTGCTGCGCCTTGTGTTGCACGATCTCTTGCGACTCGCAGTGGGAGAGGATAATATGGAGAGCAGCGTTGCAAATGCATTCATTGTATCTTCCTTAAGAGGCCTAGGAAGCTGTCGTACCTTCAAAGTTGAGCATAAACAGATGACATCAGCCCTGCAGAATTTGGTAAAATCAAGGCAACTACAGATCAAATTGAAGCAAGCGCAATGTGAGGATGCTTATGACAGTGCAGTGGTTATCCGGGCATGCATCATGTTTGCAGTGAAGATGGCCCCACATTCCGGAGCCTATGTTTCATGGCTATATGACTTTGCGGTAAACAGTCAAGATGAGGTCTTGGACTTAGTCCTCGACGTGTTGCATAGCTTTATTGGTCTCTTTCCTGCAAAACTTTGTGGACAGCTCCTGGAAAGGCTTTGGGATAAGTCTTTTGAGAAGGGGCGAAAAGAAGCTTTCACAATTTTACATGCTATTAAATTTTTAGATGCGCTGGGACGATCATGTAAATCCAGTGACAGTGACATGGACAGTGCCAGAATAGAGTCAGTGTGCACATTTGTTGTTACTGTCATATTAGGATTTCTCCCTTCTTTCTCCTCTATTTACCTTGAGGGAGAACTCATGTCTGAATGTCTACAAGACGAGCAAAATCAGGAGCCCATATGTCTAAATTTCTTGCAAGCGCTTGCGAATGTGCTAAGTGCTTTGACTAGATGTCATCCTACCCCAGACCATGTGAAAGAGGATCTTCAGCAAGCGCTCACATTAAAAAGCCTTTCTGAGCCTGGAAAGGGAGCTGCTATTGTCATAATGATAGCTATGCTGATTGAAGAAGGAGCGATGCCTATTTCTGACCTCAAGTCCCTTCGGCATTTGGTAATTGGTCCCGCAACTCAATCGCTTTCGTACTTCTCTGAAAAGAATCGTCAATGCTTGATTCCTTGGATTGTCCGGCCTTTGTGGACATCAAGCGCTCAGGACAAAGCGGCAGCAAGGCGAGAATGGATTTTGGCCTTGCTGGACTACATAAACGTAGAACCCGAGAATCCTAGACACATGGTGATCCTGGTTTTCTTGCTAACAGGGAACATCTCGGGAAAGTTTCGAATAGAGTTGGACATTAAAAGGGTTACATTACTGCAGCCGCAACTACGCGCTGCCTTATGTCGAGCAGAAAATGTCGGTCAAATTGAGAATGAATTTATTGCAGAGGGTTGGACGCGACTTCATACAATACGAGAGGGCATAGCCACAGCTTTTCCTGACACGAGTGATGCGGACAAAAAATTGGAGTGGGGTATTCAAGTTGTGTCGCGAGCTGTAAAAGCACTACACAAAATTTCATGCACTGCGCGCCGGGAGAAGCGATTACTTCCCGAGATGCAGCAGTGGCAATATGGGAGTTGTAATATATCATCGCACTACGTCAATCTTTACGGCGCGTTGTTGGCAGGCATTGTCGCCGGTGCGACCCATAGAGGAGAACCACTCTTGTCGGATCAAATGCCACCCGCTGCCAAACGCTTCATTGCGGAATGGTGCGTGATAATGAGCGCAGCCAATTGCGAGAGAGAGAGTATGAAGTCCTTGGCGTAAAGTGATGTAATAGCTTTTAATACATTTGGAGCTGTCTTTACACCTCGAATACTTCTCTGGTGATAAAGGCGATGTAGTCATTTGTATATCATGTTGTGTGCCTCTTGGACGTACATACCAAACCGGATCGCCGATTTGCCGTACAAAGAAAAATTAAAGCAAATATAAACACTCAAAACCCCCTTTCTCTTGAATCATTCTTTGTTGACTTTTTAAGAAATTGGATCGAGAATCCAAACGTATTTCTCAGGTTAGCTCAAATCCTGCACCAGAGCTGATGGCTTGCAACAATTTGTTTTTGGCTGCAAGTTTACTTGTGTAGCATGGCCAAATAAGTTCGTTGAAACAAGTACGGGCCATTGGCAATCGTTTCTCACATCCCTGAGCTAAGGAAGCCCGAGTGATTGTGAAAACAGGGTCCAGATTCGTAAACCCTCCTAGCGGGGCTCGGTCCGAGGACGTGACAAAGTGCAAAAATTGTCTGCGTTTTTCATAATCAAGCTCTTCTAGCACATCCCAAAGTATGCGGACGGCTTTGTCTGCTCCCCGATATCCCTGTCCGTATCGAGAATGCCGTCTAAGATCTTCAACATCCCATTCTCCGCCTATGGAACCACTGACAAGCAGCTGAAGCTCGCACTCATTAAAGACTCTTAGCCATGATGGAGAAATAATTTGATGAAACCCGCGACAAAATGCTTTAGACTGTTCAGCAATTCTATCTACGACATGATGCTTCGTGACCAGTTGGATATACTCCAACCGATTTGCTTTTGACACGGGAATTTGGGCACCACCTTCTATTAGCTCTTCTTCATGCTGTCTTCCCAGGTCTTGGTGGGCGACGGCGAAACACAGTCCTAATTCGTCTAAAACTGCATCATCTTCGCAGCTCTGCAAATACAAAAGATTCTTATACAGCTCTTCAGATACATCGGAAAGGTCTTGAAGCATCTGCATATAGTCATAGTGCCCTCGCATATGCCCAAGTACCATAGGAAGAAACAATGGGGCTACCACGACGGATTCGTACATTGCTTTACCCACAATTTTGCCAGCAAACTCAAACAGAGTGGCGTAGTCATTATGAATCAAGGGAGCAATTGGATTAGGATACAAGAACCCCGAACGATTTGTTCTGAAGAGTCCGAAGGCTGGATCAAATAGCAGGCGGCACGCATCAGTAATATAATCTTTCAATAGGCCACCTAAGTCGATTCCGCTTTCTTGTGTGCCAGCTTCGGATACATATACCACTACGATCCGTCGTTTTAAAAACTCTTCTGGTAACGAATTGAGCATAGATAAACCGTCGTCAAGGAGTGAAGCGCGCCGGATTTTGACTACGATTGGTGCTGAACGATTTTGGAATGTATCTTTGTCGCTTTGTATCCACTCTCGGAACAAGGTCAATCGCTCGGAAAATGGTATAGTGAAGGGCAGTAAGTGCAGCAAGAGCTTCGCCCTGGGTGACCAATGACGTGAGTCATGGCGTAAAAAAGTAAAATTCGCGTCACTTAACACCCAAACAGAGAGTGCGCAGAAAGCTTTCCGAGACCACCGATTGTACAAGGTAGCTAAAAAACGGCAAAGTGTCGTCAGGACAAAACGAGTGTAGCTAACATCCAATACAGCAGGCGAAACAGACGAGTCACTCGTTGATGTCTCAGCTGTAGTCATCGTAGTAGTAGGCATCAAAACCTTCTCATCTGTATGCGCTAAACAACCTTCGTAGCAGAAAACCTTGAGCGTCTTTACCAGATGCACAATGTGTGCTTGAGCCAATGGCAATCCTTTTCGGAAGTCTTCATTACTGAGAAGTGTAAATTCGTGTTGCAAGATGGCTGCCATTATAACCAAGGCCGAAATGAATGCATTTCCATGCATAGAACCCTCGCCCGGTGCAAGCCATTGTATCCCTTTGATTTTGACCAAAGAGCTACCATATCGGGTAAGTAAGTGTACCCACAAAAACTTTGATGTTGGCCCTGAATACGCTACAGTGTTAAGAAGTTGTCGCTTAACTGAGTTGTTGAAGGCTAGCCGTCTTTGCATATCGCTGCTGTAACACTTCCACAATATAACTGTTAGGAATTCACAAACGGAGTCCACCTCTTTAGCATTACTTTCAACAGTGAAAAGGAACGGATTATCAACCTTCGAAATTCCTCGATAAATGTACTCCTCCTGAACAATGTTAGAGTCGAACGTTGGTGCGGTATCGGCACCAAACAGCCGTCGTCCAAGCCTTGAGAACCAAGAGGCCGATTTGAGATCTTGGTGGGTCTTGTAGCTTGCATAGATCAAGTCAAGGGTCGAAGAGCGGCGTGCCTCAGCCACTTCCAACTTATCCCTTTGTCGTTGTGATGCCTGTCACATTCATACATCGCCAAACAAATGTTAAGTGGTTGACCTCTTAAATTCACACACTTTGTGCGAGAGAAAGGATTGAAGTGCACACACTTTCATCCATAATGCACAAGGCCCTTCTTCCTACCTTACCTTCAGGAAAGCATCAGCCCGTCGCTCGTCGAAAAACCCCATCCTTGTAATCCACAGCAGTAACGCCCTCAAAAAATCTTCTGAAAATACCGTTTGAAGGGTTGCGACAACCACAGGGTCTATGGCGTGTATTGTTAGGCATGCACCTTTCTTTTCGAAGGAGATTACGCTCTCGCTTGATGCCACTAATGGAGGACACTGCCGAAGGAACCTGGCCAAGCATGTAAGTCCATCTACCCAAACATGCCTCAATTGGGCTATATCTAACTCGCATGAGGGCTTGGCGACGGTGGGAAGCACCGCTGCCAAGATGAATGACATATTTGAAACCACCCCGACAATGCTCGGCGCCGCAGGGAAAGGATTTGGGGGAAGGGTCGACAAGTCTAGGATGCCCCAAGCAGAGACAAGTGCCTCCAGATACGGGGAATGATCAATATTAGCTCGACGTGAAAAAAGTGGAACACTCAGCAGAAGCCGCACATAGGCTGCGAATGTATCTCTACTTGCGTCAGTCATACTTCTTGCATTGCTCCTTCCTGGCCTACCTCTTTTGCTATCTAGAAATATATTTTTATCGGACGAGCTAGATCGTAGCACTTCCGATAAAAACGCAAAGAATAAACAAAAAGTCTCACTGTCAGCTTTATCGTTGTAAAGATTCCTATGAGTATGTGTGAGGGGCTGCCCGCTTGGTTGAAAGAAAACAGTTTTGTAAGATATGCAGATATCTCTGGCGACGGGGAATATTCTAGAATTCGCGAAATCAGCGCAAAAATTGCGCCCTCTCCCTCCTTCAGCGCGACATGCCACGTAGAAGGAAGATAAGGTCTTCAAGGAAATGGCAAGCGGATCCTGTGAGACCAAAAATTATTGAGTCAAAATGATCACACCAAAATTTATTGACTGCGCGTGTGTTCTGACCCTCCCTAATGCGGACCTTGTCATCAAAAAAGTCGAGTTGTTGCATTGCATTCAACAGCAGGCTTAAAATCCGCTTCAGATGGACATCATTCTCTTCCAGCCAGAAGGCAAGCAGGCCGCCACCACGCCTGAAGTTAGGAAGCAATACGAGACGACAGAGCGCGACGAGCAAGTGCTGCTTTTTCTCTTGATTTAGCACTAATGAGCCCCCACTCTCATGGCGTCCAAATACCAGATATTGAAGGACCAAGCCACGTGACTGGCGCACCGGCAAAGCGAAAGAGACATCTCTGGCTGGTAAAACTGAGGGCGCCCCGCTCGAAGAACGGGATGTGTGGGGACCTGTGCCATTTCGCATGACCTTGTTTAGCATATACAAGTCGTGCAGCCTTTTTGTTAGCTCTTTTAAGTGTGATCGACGTCCTATGTAACGCCTTAAGCATCTCCGGATACATTTCTGTGCCACCTTCTTCTGGATACGCTGCTCTCTTTCGCGCTCTCTTGCTTCTCGAGAAAGGCGCGTAGCGGAAAGCAGAGCTTCCCTAGTATTGTATGAAAAAAAAGCATTGATATTTGGAGCATATAAAGATCTTTACATTAGAATGCATGTGATTTCCTCCTGTCTACATCCAATTTCTTATTAAGACAGCACCTACGGAGCATTGCTTTGGGGCTGTCGAAAAACAAGCCAGTTGAAGCATCCAATCTGATGTGATGTTCATCGAAAAACCAGAACACTTGGGTGGGTAGCCTCAGTTTTGTGGCAGATACGACCTGGTAAAAAAGCTGCTCACATGGGCCTAGAATATTACATACCTTTCGTTGCTTGTTACACTTGCATTCATCCCTGTTGAGCGACGCGGTCTTTCCAATCTCTTTGTACATGTTATCAGAAAATGTTAATACATTAAAGTTAAAAAGATGCCTGTGACGTGAAGCATAGAAAACGTTAAGCAGAGGAGTGGCGCTGCAGTCCGATGTCAAAGTCCGCGTGACCTCGCCCTGACTGCCTCGCGGCTGTCCCGTGCCGCCGGCCACATGCCTTGCGCGCTTCCAGTCTCCGGCTCTCTTCATACTTTTCCCGCATGACACTTTGCCACTCCGCTTTTTAGCAGTAGGAGCTGCTCCCTCTTGCTAAGGCCATGCACCAGCTTGTCCGGGCCTGGCTCCTTACGGCCCTGAGTAGAAAAGAGCACGAGCTCTGCTCAAGATCACCGCCACGTAGTCACGACGTCAGTCTTATCACCCAACATTTACAGCCCCATAGACAGAGTCATGGTGAACAGAATACATAGGCTTGCCCTCCTCCTTTCTTTGGCAGCCACTACTTCTGTACATGCCTTCATGCGAGTCTCGTGCGACCCAGAGCAGGCGTGGCGGATTTCACACATCTCACTGGCTGATTCGAAAGCGAGTACACAAACGAGGGCTGTGACAACGAATGTGCCGACTCCTAATTATGGGGACACGCAGGGTGCTGAGCTTTTTCTTGATGGCATCGCCGTTGCGGCAGGCGCCACACAGCTGGTAAGCGGTGTCAATTGGAAAATCAACAAAGGAGAACGTGTCGGCATTGTGGGAGGAAATGGGGCAGGCAAATCGACCGTCCTCAGCGTCATTGCAGGACACAATCTGCCAGAGGAGGGAAGTATAAGAGTGCATCCGCGAGCCACTTTGGGCTACTTGGTGCAAACTGCTGTCTCGGGTTCCGCACGTCCGCTGATCGAGGAGGCCATGTCTCAGATGACGGCCTTCCACGCAGCCCAAAAAGCCGTGGCAGAGGCGGAAGCCCGAGTAACGCGCGATCCAAGCGATGCAAACCTTTTGAGCCTGGAGCGAGCTCAGGCTGAGTGGATCGAGGCGGGAGGAGAGGATGTTGAACGCCGAGTGGGAAACATTTTAAACGGCCTGGGGTTTCAACGCTCTGACTACCCGCGGCCTTGCACTGACTTCAGCGGTGGCTGGCAGATGCGCATCGCCCTTGCGCGGTTATTGCTCGGAGAGCCGTCATTATTACTCCTCGACGAACCGACGAACCATCTGGACTCAGCGGCGAAGGAGTGGCTGATGCATTTTCTGTCTGGCTACACGGGAACCGTGCTTCTTGTCAGCCACGAGGAAGAGCTCTTAAGGGCCTTCCAGTGCACCACAGTGGCCGAGCTTCGGTTCCAGGCATTAGAACTCTACCGTTGCGGCTACGATCAGTTTCTTGCGCAACGAGAGGAGCGCGCGGAGGCCCTGGAAGCAGCAGCGGCGCGACAGGCCAAGGAGAGGGCCCGTGTGCAAGCCTTTATCGATCGCTTCGGTGCCAAGGCGACGATGGCCTCGGCGGCCAACTCTCGCAAGAAGACTTTAGAAAAAATGGCCATCATTGAAGCGCCTCTCGCGGCCGGGAAACGTCCACATCTCCGTTTCCCGCCCCCTCCCAAGGTTATGCCGGAGCTCGTGAAGCTGCAGAATGCCAGCTTCGGTTACCCACCCGCCCAGCCATTGGTGAAGGAAGTGGACTTCACGCTCACCCGGGGGACTCGTATGGTGTTATTGGGTCCCAATGGCTGTGGAAAATCCACTGTCCTCAAGGCTCTGACGGGTTCGCTTCCCGCTCTAAATGGAGCAAGCAGCGAACGGATTATTGGCGAGGGCCTGGAGATGGGGGTTTTCACGCAGGACCTGGCGCAGGACTTGCCTCAGGAGCATATTGCGCTAGACTACGTCCTCTCCACCGTGCGCCAAAAAGATCTCAGTGTCAGCGACCAGCAAGCGCGTGGAGCGCTGGGGGCACTGGGACTGACGGGGGAAAAAGCCATGCGACCTATTTCGGCGCTTTCGGGCGGTGAGAAAGCTCGCGTGGCATTGAGCGTTTTCGCACTCTTGCCGCACAATCTGCTAGTGCTGGACGAGCCGAGCAACCATCTGGACGTGGCAACCATGGAGACGCTCAGTGAGGCGCTGGCCGAGTACCGGGGCACCCTAGTTGTCATTAGCCATAATAAGGCCTTTGTGGAGCGACTCAAGGTCACGCATGTGGGTCTTATCAAGAATCGACGGCTCGTTGTAGAGGAGCGCATGCTGCGCCCGTCTGACTGGTCATTTGACGCGCAGGGAGGCAGTGATGCTAGGGCGAGTCCGGTAGTTTCGACACGTGCAAAGGGCGAAGAATCAAGCACGAAAAGCAGCCGAAGCACAACCAGCGGGAGAGAAAAGAATGATGGCATCCCGGAGAAGCCCAAGATTACTTATCAAGAGCAAAGAGCGCGGTTCAAGAGAATATCAGCCGCTCCCAAGCGCATTGCAAAATTGCAGCAGATTATTGAGGATAAAGAAAAGAAGGCGGAAGAGTACGGGAAAAAAATGTATCACGCAGGATGTGACGTGGCAAAAGTAATGGAGCTGAATGAAAGAAAGGAAGCTCTTGCTTCGGAAGTAGAATCCTTGTACGCGGAGTGGGATGAGCTGGAGGCCCTCCTAGCCGAGACAGCCAGCGCTGGAGGTGCTTGAAAATGTGTGGATACACGCTTACGATATTTCACCGGAGCAATGCCGTACAAGGATGGATGTTGATATGATAGGGTCAATATTCTAAATTTCTCAAATATAAAGTGAAAAACGGTAGCTAACGGATCATCGTTCTATGTAAACCTTTGTCTCTTAAAGTTCTTCAGCGGCAGTAAAATGAAGACATGGGTTCCGCGGCTTGCTAATCGTTGCACCCTCTCTAAACGTCACAAGGATGGTGGGGAGATAACGCGGGCGTTGGTGTACTGAACTTCGAGGAGCCTCGTGTACGCGGGCAGCAGTGTCTCCGACCTCCTGCCTCTCGCCCGCGGCCTGGCCCTCCTTCCTCTTGATCTGCATAACACCTGGTCACCCTGTTATTTCTCCCAATTTATTCAAATTCTAATGCTCCACTGCAACACAGCACGAAGCTAATCGCAAGAAGCTGTGCCGCACGTGCTCTGGCATCCCAGCTCCGCCTGGAGAAGGTCTTACCCGCCTAGGCGCACGCCTCACTGTCGCCGCGACTGTCCGCATTAAGACAGCATTGCAGCATGGCAAACCGTACGGACCCGACAGTAACTACTGTACACGGTACAAACCCACAATTTTTAATCGAAAAGATTTTGCGTCAGAAAATATACAACAGCCTGTACTGGAAGGAGCATTGCTTCGGTTTGACAGCCGAGACGCTCGTAGACAAAGCAGTGGGACTGAAAGCTTACGGTGGCCAGTACGGAGGCATGCAAAAGCCGACGAAATTCATGTGCCTGGTCCTCAAGATGCTTCAGCTTCAGCCCGAAAAAGAGATTGTGGTGGAGTTCATAAAAAATGAAGACTATAAATATCTGCGCGTGCTTGGCGCCTTCTACCTGCGCCTGGTGGGGAAACCGCTGGACATCTATCAGTACCTGGAGCCACTTTACAACGACTACCGAAAGCTCCGATTTCGGGGTGTTGCTGGATGGGCCCTTAAACACATGGACGAGTTCATTGAAGAGTTATTGACGAGCGATTACTGCTGTGACGTGGCTCTACCTCACCTTCCTAAGCGACATTTGTTAGAGGATCAAAAACTTTTGGCGCCACGGATCAGTGCCTTGGACGACGAGGACTTGGACACGTTTGAAAAGGACAATGAGACTGTGGATAAACAATCGGAAGACGAAGGGGACACGCAAAACGGCAGAGGCGGGGACCGGTGTGCGGAGAGCCAGGGCGGGGGAGAGCACGGCCCTCGGTCGGGGTTCCGAGAGGAGGTTGACACACGTGGTCAAGCACGTCATCGCCGGGACATCTCTGACTCGCCCTCCTCAGATTGTAGGCTGCGCCGACGGTCGCTGGACCGGTGGGAAGAAAGGAAGAAAATACGGAGAGAGGAGGATTATGAGGGGACCGATGAGGCCCGTCACCGACGTGAGCGCGGGGGTGGGGAGAGCAGTGCAGGGGGGCGGAGGGGGAGCTACCACCGGCGTAACCGAAGTAAGAGCCGGAGCCGCAGTCCGAAGCGTCGGCGTCGGCGGTCGTTTTCGAGTTCGCAGTCCCGCAGCGGATCTCCCCCTCGAGCTCGTCACCTCGGGTCTTCCGGCCGCTCCAGGCGCCGTCACGGGCGCTCGCGCTCATCTTCCGGCTATTCTTCGGCCTCTTCCGCAGGTAAAGGTCATTCTGCTAGCGAAAGGCGTAGAAAGAGGTCCAGAAGGGTCAAAAGCAACAAGGGACTCGTCATCAAAGGCCTGAAACTGCACAAGCTAGCCTCCGCGAGCGCGGCTCCCCCTCCCTCTGGCATCCCTGGACGCTCCGACGACGGTCGTGTGCTTGATGGGGACAAGAAGTCTGTGAGCGAGTGGAATGAGATGCGGAGTAGGTTGGGTCTAAAGCCTTTGCGAGAGTAGGAGTGGTGAGGAAGAGCAAAAGAGAAGCCGGTTTCTAGCCTCTACGGGGTCCAGAAGGTTGACTTCTCATTGTTTCATTTACTTTGCACTCAATTTAAATTTTTATCCCGGATGGACGTGACTTTGGCATCGATCACGTCTGCAGGAGTGGCAGGGCGTGCTCTGCCCTCTTTTGAGGGCGACTGGGCTCCTTCCTCATGCCAGAAGAAATCCAGTAAGAAAGCAATGGTAGCCGTCGGAATGATGTCCGTGGATGGTAGCAACTCCTCCAACAAATTCACTGCAGCAAGAACATTATTTCCGTACAGGAGTCGAACGACTGCGGCACTCACGGGCGCCCATAGAAAGTCACTGACCTCACCGAGTCCTGGCACTAGAAGTGAACCATCACCTATTAAGTCAAGGATGATGCTGGCCATCAATTTGATCACCAAAGCCTTGGAAAACCTATATTCTTGAAACAGAGGATTTGATGCGATTAACAACGATGATCTCTTCGTCTTGAGATTGGTGTCCTTAGCTTCTCCACTTGAGGGCTTTCCGACTAGTACCCCAACTAGTAGAAAAGGTAGTCCGAGACTTAAGATGCCAACACCCGGAAAGAAAAGCGTGCGGAATCCATCCCGGAACGATTGCATATCAGCAGCAAGTTTCATTTTCCCGACAGATAGAACGGGGCGGGCATATAAGGAACGTGGCGATTCGAACGCAGCGTTTACAGGGACCGACGTCCAGGCCTGCCCTCGAGGGTGAACGAGCAAAGTGTTCCCGACAAAAGCTCTTGATCTTCGCAATGGCATCCTGATCCTAATAAATCAATATGGTGCTTTCTTATCAATTAATTCCTTGTGTCGCAGGTTTGGTGATCGCTCACATTTATAAGGTGATGCTCTTGTCTTTTTAAACTGACGTCCTTCGTGATGGGAAGATGCACGTCTCCCTGAAGACTATTGTTTTTTTAAACTGTGGGACGCAGCAGGCAACTTTAAAGGAAGGAGAAATAAAGCTGTAGACGTAGAGGATGCGGGAAGGTTGTTTCGGGAGCTTTTGCACGGATTGCGATCCTCTTTTGAGCAGTTGCCTCTCTTGTAATGTGTGGCTTTTTGAGGTGCTGTGGTGCGAGAAGGCAAAATGGTCTGTTGATTAAGCACACGAGAGACATAAAAGCAAACGAAACTTGACATGCTCGCCCTCTCTGCAGGGAGATCGTGTCTGTTCCTTTCAATATATGTATATGTATATGTATATGTATAAACCCTTCTTTAGTATCCATTCAACTCTATCAAGCGTCCCGGGCCCGTCCGAGGCCCGTCTCGGGTCCGACAGAAAACAATGTGCCCTCTTGTCAAAAATCCTCCACAAATACAATTAAATATGTTCTTAGTCCTTTTACCAATTCGTTCAATAGAAATGAGATGTGAACACGCTACCGACGCGTTCAACGCGGAGGAGGGGTCACAAATTCCGCGGGATAGGCTGCATTCATTGCCTGGGGGGGCGGGAGGTTATGAACGGTTTATTTGGATGTATTCCCACCATGCGCATCCCATTTGGGGATGATCGTGTATATTTTTTGTCGCCCATCCCAAGCACTTGCCAACAGCAGAAGCGACTGCCTAAAAACGAGAGAAAAACTGTGCGCGAAAGAGTGTTTTATTGATCTTAAACCCTCCTCCCTCTTCCTCAACAGCTTATCGGTTTCCTCTTGAAGAACAATGACAACAGGTATTTGCAAGGGTGAAACAGCGTGGCTGCAAAAAAATCTCACAGTGCAAGCAAAAGGTCGAGGTTGTCACCTCATCACGGACCAAATTTTGGCGGCTGTGCCTGAGCTACGCAAATTTTCAATAGGCACATTCAGTGTTTTCATTCAGCACACCTCGGCTTCCCTTTCTATCAACGAGAATGCTGATCCTACTGGTACGCCCCGTTGCTTCCTTGCGATCTATTTTCTCCCTTTCAAACGTCCTGACTATATCCTCTCCTTTATCCCACGAAGTTCGCACGGACATGGAGAAAGCCTTAAATATGCTAGTCCCAGAGTCTTGGGCTACAGATGGCTTGCTCGACCATGTGTAAGCGCTAAGGAAGGAAAATGGATACTGTCCCGGAACTGCAAGAAAACTTATTATCTTGTCTTTGCACGCAGGGATGAAGGCCCGGACGATATTACAGGCCATGTAAAGTCGACTATCGTGGGAGCAAACCTGACGATTCCCGTCTCGAACGGCAGGCTGGCGCTGGTAAGGCCGCGTGCTTCACTTTGTGTGCAGGCTGTGTGGGAGAGGGATTTTTGGGGCGCTTGTAGCGGCAACCCTGAATAATGTGCTGACGCCCTCCACATTTATGCAATACAAGGGCAACTGGCAAGGAATCTACCTGTGCGAGCACCGTAATGCCGGTGGATTCGGCGGGGGTCACGCACGCCGCCTTGTCATCACGGTCCAGGGTCTGCTCTCGTCATCAGCCCACAAAAAGTAGAGTTGGCCTGGTGGCCAGGATTTTGGATGCGATCTTTGTACCGCGTGACAGATCAATTGGCGGAGATGATTGCATTACTTCTCCAAAGTCGATCAATGAGCTTTGGTTATGTTGAGCAAAAGTAATGTGAGGGATCGGAGGCTTGTGTCTGGCTGATCATATTCCATGGCCTTCTTCAATTCGTCCATGCAAATGAAAGAAGAATGTAGCACAGTTACAGCATACACGAGTCACGATAATACATTTGCATAGTTCTTGAGGACCTTATACGTCTTTGCTCCTGTTGTGCGCGATGGTTTACACACTTAGACTGCTTATCAATTTATGTAGCCTTTCGATCATCATTGTCAAAGCGGCAATAAGAGCAGATAACTAATCGCAATAATGGCAGCCCCCTGCACTTGGTCAGCCCCGACGTCTTCCCAATGTGTGGAGCCTGGGGGTACTAAGTCGATGAGCGATAATTATGATGCAGAGGATAAAGGACTTCGGCCAAAGTGACCATTCTTACAGGAACTACGAGGACACAAAAAGAATTAGAAGCATTTTAAAGCCGCATCTTAAGAGCTTAAGTAGTGCCGTCGTTCTATCGGAAACCCCCTACTTATTTTTTAATTTTAGGGAGAGCACGCGTCTGAAGCTTCCGCTAAACCTTTATTGTGTTGATACACATGCCGCTCACGTTCCCAGGTGGCCACGCTAGGAACTTTCCAACCTAACAAAATTGAAGCGAAAGAGCGCGCAAGATTTTTCCCCCCGGGATACTTCACTTCTCCCCTAATTCTTTCCTTACCCAATGTTCTCGGATGCCCCATCGAACCGTTTCCGTTTCCTCCTCTTTTTTTATTTGTACTGGACGAGGCCGCTACTAAAACTCGGATGTCCTAAATTGTTCGTGAGCCAAGCACGTTGCGCGAGAATCCACATGCTGAGTAAATAAGACATTAAAGATCCCGTCGGACCCGGTCATCCCCTTCATCGCTGCGAAGGCCGAGGCCTCTCTCTCCATCTGATCTGTCCTTCAAAAGTTTTAGCGACCGTACGCGCAGGGGCTTCCAAGCACAGGGAGGTGGCGGGGACGGTCGGCCACGAAAGGAAGCATTAAATGACATGGAAGACGAGCGCTTGGCAGTACAGATGCGTGCGAGTAAGCTTGAAAAGCCAGAGGGACATGATGTACAACAAAGCAACCATATAAAATTATGGAGGAAAGAGGAGGACGAGGATCTAGCGTCGAGGCCGTTTCTTCCTCCGTTCGTCCAAGATAAAGCCGGGCGGGGGGGTTAGTTGATCTAGGAGGAGTGCTCAAGACTCCAGATGCATTCTTCTGTTGTTGCGTGCTCAAAAGTTCGCAACTTTCGGTTTGACTATGTTGTGGCTGAGACCCTCATCCCGTATGTTGCGCACCGAACGTCCCACGCATTTAAACCACCTTCCGTCTATGGGCCTACTTTTGGCGTTAGCACATAACATCTACCTGGCTTTGAAATCAAACATATGGTTCGCTTGAGATGCATCTTCCGAGTCATTGAATTCAGCCAGAAACGCATACTATTAAAGCTCAGTGGTGGATTCATCCCTTGAATGTTGGCTCATTTATTCTTACCTCACCAGCGTTGTCTCACAGTCTGAAAGGAATGAAAACCAGCCGTGTGGCAGCTCCATCAGGGGCAGGGGGCAAGGCGTCCTCATCTCTGAAGCATAACTCCTCTCAATTGTCTACGAAGACGAAGCCGCAATCTCAACGCTACGATTACCTTCTTATTTGCAGCTTTGTTTGCGCAGCGCTGGTTGCTCTTATTGGTAAGTACAGTCGACCACTGCAGCGAGCAAAGAGGTCCGGGAGAGATCAGTTTAATGCTAAAAATTAGACTTTTGGACGTTATGCTTAGAAGGAAAAGTGCTGAAACACGGTGCCAATCTCTCATCAAAATGACAGCTTACATGTATTCCCCAGCGAAGATGGTGCGAACTACTCAGGACTTCATGAGAAGCCTTTTCCGCAAGGGTATCGAGTTTTCGGTCTCTACTGATAGGCACACTGGAAAAAGTATGAAACCCTTCCGGCGAGTACTTGCGGACGCGAACCCCTCGGAAGATGTGGCCCGGCCGACGGCTCGCCTGCTTGGCCATGGCCCCACCTTGGAGGACCTCAAGAGTGCGCCCTTTCGACCTCACGTCCTTACTGACTCCATCAATCCGCCCGTGACTCCGCACCACGAAGCCGATGTTTTGGGACTTTTCTTGTACAAGAATGGAGACTCCTCAAATCCTATTAACGTTGTCGTCCCGCGGGATCGGCTCTGCCGCTCCCCTCTCACTCTTGCTGCGACTCTGGGCGCCGAAGTCGACAAGGAGTGGGGCTGCGAGGGGCGAAGCAGCTGCCGAGTCTTTCTGCACAATGGCTGGGAGGTCTCTAACTGCGACGAACTTGTGGACGATGATAAGTTATGGTTGGTCCCCCGACACCGGGAGTTCATCTGGCCCACGTTCAAGCGGGGTCATCAGGTGGAAGTCAGGCACGTGGCTTCCGGCAACGGGGAGCCCATTATCGTCGAGACACTCTCCGAGTCCCCCAAGGTTTTCCGTCTGAACAACTTTTTCACGTCTCAGGAGGCTGACGAGCTTATCGCTCACACTCTGAACCTGAAGGACCCAGTAAACGGACTTCATCGCTCCACAACAGGACAGGGGGCGTCTGCGCAAGAAGATAGTCACCGCACGAGTGAAAATGCCTGGGACTTAAATTCCCCGGCATCGCTTCGTTTGAAACGACGCATTTTTGACCTTTTGGGCATTAGACCCTACAAAAACGCATGGGCAGACGGCTTGCAAATTCTACGTTACAACCTGACCAAGGCTTACAACAGTCACTTTGACTATCTGGAGCATCCGAAGGGCTCTCGCATGGACTCGGCCCGGCCTGGTGGTTCCAATCGTTTCGCCACCGTCGTCGTTTATTTGACAGACGTGGCCGCGGGGGGAGAGACAGTCTTTCCGGCAGGTAAAGCATTGGACGGCACGGACAAGAGCTATGGCGAGGCTCTGAAAGAGATGGAAAGCCAAGACATTGACTTGCGTGCCATCGGAATCAAGCCTGGCTCTTGGCAGGAACGTTTGGTTGTCGAGTGTCGCAGTAAACTAGCTGTCAGGCCTGTGAAGGCGCAGGCAGTTCTCTTCTACAATCAGCTACCAGAGGGTGGTCAGGACAACGCCTCGCTGCATGGAGGCTGCCCAGTGTTGGAGGGCGTCAAGTGGGCTGCAAATCTATGGGTTTGGAACGGAAATGTTCACGGGGACGAACATACAAGCCAAGTCGAGGAAGAGGACGACGGGAGCCTCACAGTCAACTTTCTGAGCACGAATAAAGGCTATAGCTTATACTGGGAGGACACTTTCTTTGCAGCCTTGCAGCCAGGGGTCCCCAAGAGCATGAATACCTTCGACGGTCATACCTTCCACATCTTCGAAGGCACCACTGAAAAGGAAAAAGGCAAGCTTGTTGCCACGTACGTCATGAAGAAACGCGCCAATCGTAAAGATATACCGACATACAGGTTCTCTCCCACTGACAACTCAGAGGATAACGAAGATTTTACAGACGATGAAGACGACGAATGGGACAGCGAAGAAATGTCAGATGATGACGATTTTTCACCGGAGGAAGGGACGGATGAGCTTTGAAGATGCGCGAAGACTTGCCACAAACGTGCTCCAAGCACCATTGCAAAACTCCGACCCTTAAGGACGGAAACGCTGTTCTCCTCGTGCATCTTGCCGTCATCGAGGAGGGGAAATTGTCCCTGAAGATACGGACTTTGAAAGCAATCAAGATCGACTCAAACGGCGAATGATATCATCCAGGATATAATTTTCTTCGAGTTCATTCAAGTTTTTGAGGATCGTATACTTCAATCCATACTCAGTATTTTGTGGCTGAGATAATTCTCAAATATCCTTTCGTCACGTACCAAAGATTTCGCAGGTTGAGTTTCCAATCTCTTTCAAGTTGATAGGATTGCGATATTCGAGAGGAGATTAGTGTTATTTCAAACGATCTATCGAGAGGTGACCGCGTACCTTTTTACACGATTTTCGGACACCTAGAAAACGGCCTCTCTATGGTGAGCTTTTGGAGTTTACCATGGGCGTGTATCCAACAGATATGTATCGAAAAAATTTACTTCCAAAGGTCTCAGCCACGGGTGGATTTAATATTCTTTCAGCTATTTCCGGCCCGTTTGTGTACCGAAATTGTGCTAGAGAAGGAAACATACGTACCTTGCGTCGATAGTGCTGTACAGATTCCAAGAGGAAGGAGCAAGGAGCACGCTCCGTTGCGCGCGTAGCTAGTTCTTCGCTTTTGCTTGCTCCTTCCTTGACATCGCCGAAAATCGCTTACTTCGGCCTCGGCACGTTCCGCCCCCGGCGTTCGAATTCCCCTAGAGCCCTCTGCAGCGCCTTCTCACCCGTGACTACTCCCACATCAGAGATCAGCCCCGCGGCCAGCATAATCTGACCAGCCTGTCAACAGCTCGCTTTATGTTTAAATGAGACAAATGTTTTGGCTGTTTCGAATTTTGGGGCTGTCCCTACTCCTTCTCCACGTTATCAGGGCCTTCAATGCACCAATATTGGGAACCCTAATTAACCCCGGAATAGATGCTTGTGCAACGGATCCAGAGGGCTGGATCACAGGTCCTGTCATCTCAGACGCACAGGAGGATGCTGTGAGTAAGGTAAAGCCTGTAACGTTGAAAATGATCTGAGATATACACCGCACTGACCCCTTTCTACCGTCAATACCCAAGACCATTCAAAGTTGGAATTAAAGCGAGTACCTTCAGGCGTACACAAAGGATATTGATCATTGACTTGGCTGATTTTCAATCTGTATGTATGGCAGGTTTTGACAGCGCAGCATAATGTCACCTTTTTGTGGGGAACATACCAGCCTGGCCAATACTTTGGCGTCAAGTCCCGCACGACGCCCGCCACTGTGGCCGCTGGTCTACTTTGGCATGGTCCTGAGCATGGTATAGCTGATGCTCGGAGTGAGTGCCGCCAAGAGGACCGTATCAAGAAGTACGGATGGACTCAACACGATGGGCGGCATTACGGACGACAAGTGATCAATGACGCAGCCCAGAATGTGAATCTCGTAACGGAATATGTGCGTTTGAGAAGTGAAGAAGAAGGGTATTGGGGTGCCCGCATCCTCGTACATCCTGATCGACAAGCTACGGACGGTGTCGTTGACAGGGAAGTGGCTACAAAGGGCAAAAAGGCTCAGAGCAAGAAGAGTGAAGGGCTGAGCGGGAAAGACCAGAGAGCGGTGTTTCTGTACGTGGCTATAGACTGCGATGGGGCTGTGAGTGCCAGCAATTGCTTGGAGAATGGGGCCGAAGGGCTTGATATCTTGATAGACCGCCGCAAAAGGAGTGGAGCTGCATTCATCCGTGGAAAGACCTCTGATCTTGGCGATTTCACGCTGGAGGTGGGCGTTACATCACTGACCGCCACCGTAGACATTCAGAGAGACATCAGCGGGAGTGGCGCAGACGGCGCGAAAGACACTCCTCCAGATTCCCCACCTGCGCTTTCCATTACCTACTGGGGAGGTGCCAACGTATTGCTCGCAGACCTGAAAGCCAGGCTGGTGGGTGAGGCCCGGCCTGCTCCGCCGAAAGGAAATCGCCAAGCACAGCACAACCGTGGCAAGTCTAGCGTATTGCCAGATGAAATACCGGCGAATAGCAATGTAGTGGTGCTTCGCGTTGCCAGCTCGGGGTCGTTCCAAATTGACGCGAGGTTGCGTCCTCGGACGCCGCAGGAGAGGGAGAAAGGCGGAGATGACGATGACGATGAGCCGGGATCGGAAGATGTTGCAGAGATAGAAAGTTTGCTTGATCGCACGACTCGCCGAGGACTAGAGGAATTCAAAGAAAGGTTTGCGTCGGTTTTCCCCCTCAGCCAGCATGGCTACAGGGGACGCAATTTTACGAGTGAAGAGATAGAGGCCGCCGAGGCGGCTTTCAGTAATCTGATTGGCGGAGTGGGTTTCTTTCATGGTCGTACGCCAATCAGAGGTCAATTTGAATGGGAGGAAGGCGGGAGTGGAGGAACCAGAGTACTGGATTCTTTTCCTACCAGCCTGTTTTCTGCTGTGCCTTCCCGCAGCTTTTTCCCGCGAGGCTTTTTGTGGGACGAGGGCTTTCATCAGCTAATCTTGCATAAATGGGACTCGGAACTGACCTATGACGTCTTCTTGCACTGGCTCTCGAATATGCATGCACATGAGAAGTGCCAAGACCTGGGCTGGATCCCTCGTGAAATCGCTCTGGGCGAGCAAGCTCGTCGTCGTATCCCCGCCGAGTTCTTGCCACAGGACGTAGCTGTGGCAAACCCTCCATCATTTCTGCTGACTCTCGAGGACATGTTGACTTTATCGGGGGCTTCAGCCGACCAGTGTGAAGTAAAAGATGAGGACGGAAGGAGATCGCAAATATCCAGCATGTCAAGGCAATCAGACTTTTTAGAGGCCATTCAAGATCGTTTGGAACGGTGGGTATTGTGGCTCTTGAGCTCACAGCGTGGTGAAAAACTTGGTAGTTTTCGCTGGCGTGGGCGAGGTGATCCCAAAGAGAAGCTGATGGCTACTACCTTCGCCTCTGGACTGGATGACTTCCCGCGTGCGTCGGAGCCCGGGCCGGAAGAGCGTCATGTCGATCTTCTTTGCTGGATTATAAAGGGTTGCCAAATTCTCTCGCAGCTTGCTTTTGAGCGAGCAGCACATTCGCTTGGGGAAGCAGAAAAAGTGCAGCAGAAGAGAGGCAAGAAGTACGCTACAGTGGCGGAGGAGCTCCTTGGAGCATTGGATGACTTGCATTGGAACGAGACCTTGGGGGGATACTTCGACTATGGAATGCACTCAGAGGACGGATACATTGGCGAGACCTACCCTGTTCGATGTGGAAACCCCACAAGTAAAACAGTGACCAACGTACGCGTAGAGCGAAGCATTCTTATGCAGTGGGACGATGAAGGGGGGGAGGGAGAGACGAAAATTTGCCCGCCCGATTTTCCGACCCCTTTGGGAATGCTTTCACAGGAAGCCACGCTTGAATACTTTAGGGGTCCGGAAATTGCTGCACAGCATGTGCCAAGGAGAGGTTATGTGACCCTTTTTCCCCTTTTGCTGGGTTTGTTGCCCGCTGACAGCCACCGGATAAGGCCTCTTCTAGACTCCCTGAAGGATCCTGCCCAGCTCTGGAGCCCATACGGGATCCGCTCTCTCTCTGCGTCAGATCCCTTTTACCACAAGGAAAACGCACCCGGTAAGTCTTCGCGCTCTGCAGACTGAAATTGCTTGGTTATCGAAGCTTGCACCTTATTTACTAGATATAGCCATGATTGTGGGTGGCGAAGTGTGGATGCTGAACTTCTTTTTAATATGTTGTTTCCCTTACTGTCCACTAGGCGATGCTCCGTATTGGCGTGGATACGTGTGGATTAATGCAAATTACTTGATCCTTCGCTCCCTCTGGCACCTTACCCGCACTGTTGGCCCTTACCAAAGTGAAGCGAAGGAGCTCTACACTAGATTAAGAGATGCCCTTCTACGTACAATTTTGGGCCAGTACCAGACGACAGGCTACTTTTGGGAGCAGTATAGTGATGTTGATGGACAAGGAATGCGATGTCATCCATTCACGGGATGGACAGCGTTGGTCTTGAATATCATGGCGGAGGACTTCTAAGGATAGGCCAACAACAACAAATTCACTAGATATTTGGACATGCGCGAATAAACTAGGAAGTCTAGTGATGGTATCGATAATTGCGTCTACGAAAAAATAAAGAAACTCTCTTCCGTGTCTTTCATTCTCAATCGAGAATCTGGCAGCTCAAAGTTCCCAGAGTCAAACAGAAGAGCAACAGTACATGAAAGATCGTATCTGGCGGCACAGTACACCTTTTTTTGTACACGCTCACCCAACCTTTCTTTTATGCATCAAAACAGGGTAGATGAAACAATTACCTTTGCCCTCGCTGCAGATATTTCGGCAACTTGCTGATCACGGACCAAAAATCGCCACCACTTCGTCTAAAGGCGGGTTTAATCTTACGTATTCCGAAATATTGCAAGAATCGGCACTGATCGCAGCCCGTCTGGGAAGAACAGTCATTTCGTCGCCATCCACGAGTCCTTCTACATTCCGACCAATTGCTCTGCTAGCTCCTCAAGATCACACCTTCTGTCTTGGATTTATGGGTGTCCTGCAAGCCGGAGGTGCTGTTGTACCAATCTACTCGCGCAGTCCACAGCGTGAGATTGAATTTATCTTGCAAGATTCTGGTTGCGCCCAGGTATTATTGCATCCTCAATTTCGCTCCAATCTCACCCCCTTGCTCCGCGGATCGAAGGGTCTTGACATTGAAGTTGTAGACCTGATTCCAGGCACAGATCAATCAGACCTCGAGAAGATAGCTGCGATGAGGATGGGAAAAGATAAGACTGCCATGTTGGGGCATCAATACAGTGAAATCGTGGAGTGGATTGAATCGTCAGAAAATGCGGACGCTGTAGTCGTCTACACAAGTGGAACAACAGGCCGGCCGAAGGGTGTTGTCAAAACCCATGCTCAGCTCGCAGAGATGTGCAAGGGTGTGGTGAAGGCCTGGAACTACGCTCCTACCGACCGTGTCCTGGAGTTTCTCCCCCTCCACCATCTTCATGGATTACTGAACAAGTGTCTGGCAGTCTTGTGGGCTGGTGGTGTTGTCGAGTTTCTTGGATCAGCCAACGCAAATGCCATCTGGGATCGATTGGCCGATCCTACAAAGCCGATGCTTTCCATGTTCCATGCAGTGCCCACCATTTATGCATTGATGCTCGAGGAGCTGGAATCGGGTCGAATGGACGAAGCCTCCCAGAAGCGAGCCTTGCAGCATTTGCGCCAGATGCGCCTGATTGTAAGCGGATCGGCTGCTCTTCCTCAGTGTCGCTTCTTGAAATGGGAGGCCTTGACAGGTCATCGCATATTAGAGAGGTATGGTACAACAGAGGCGGGCATGATCCTCGGCAATCCGTTGACACCAGTCAGTTCTCGATTTCCTGGCCACGTGGGTGCTCCTTTCCCGGGGGTGGATGTTCGACTAGTAGATCCGGAGACAGAAGCGGATGTGACAAGGGAGCCGGGGAAGCAGGGAGAGGTGCGTGTCCGCTCGGAACACGGCCTCTTCAGTCGCTATCACAACCGAAGTGAAGTCACACGCAAGGCCTTCGACGAGGATAATTGGTACAAGACGGGGGATTTGGGCAAATATGACCCTGAGAAAGGGTTTAAAATTGTGGGTCGCTTGTCTGCTGATATACTCAATTCTGGAGGTTACAAAATAAGTGCTCTAGAAATTGAGACAGCAATTCAAGAGCACGAGCAAGTAGCTGAGGTTGTCGTGCTTGGAAGATGCCATTCAAAGTGGGGTGACGAGGTGGTGGCAGTGGTAAGGATTAAAGAGACTGCCAAGCGTAGCGCAAATGTAAGCGGAAACCCGCTTGAAAAGCGCACCGGACTTTTAACCACTGAAGGTCTCCACGACTTTCTGGCCTGTCGTTTGGCTTCGCACATGATACCTCGTACAATGTATATAGTTAATTTGATACCAAAAAATGCTATGGGCAAGGTTGATAAGAGAGTATTGCTTGAACAACTAGGAAAATAAAATGTCATGGAAACTGTCTAGAACAGAGCAGGCATGCGAAATGAGGTAGTACGAATGATTTTGGTGATTTTCTTTGTTGGAGATGCGGATGGATGAGACTGTACAAGGACACAAGCGAAAAACAGTGAATGCTACACTGCACAGCATTAGTTGAATCATGGCATCCTCTCATATTTTACGATGCAAGTGGTCGCGGCGACTGGATAGCGTCGCTGGAAGCCTCTCTGGCCGTCAGGCTGACACTACCCGGAGCAGAAGTGGGAGAGTTGAAACTGGGAGACGTGCATACAACATCAGACCCCAATTGAGTGGGGCCTCAACAATGCTTCGTTTTCGCTCACATGCTGAAATCGTCAAATTTTATGATGCTAACAGTAGTTCTATTCTAGGCCACCCAGTGTAAACGCCCGCCTGTGCAGGGTATCTTCATAATTTTCCTCCTCCGTTCTACTTTCTGAGGTGTGAACAAAATGAGTCCAACTAATCGAAAGAGAGGTAACGACGGCTCAAAATCGCATTCAGACGCATCTTGCAAGCTGGACACGACGATGGGTGACCCGACTGAGAAGCAAGGCAAGGGCAAGCGACCCCTAGTCAACACATACCAGTCAGCTGGAACGCCGTTGGAGCATCAAAGGGACGAGAAGTCACGAGTCTTGTACGAGAATGGGTTGGGCCCCAGTTCAATCCATAAATTGACGGACAAGCGACTGAAAAGCAGGCTAAAGAGAACAGAGAAGAGATACCGAGAAGCAGCCTTAGAGGCTGCGCGTTTTGATATGCTCTTGCCACATGAGGCAGGTTACCTGGAGCAAGAGGGCCTCTTGGACCAATCTTGGAAGTTGACGCAACGCGATATGAAGCGCCACGTGGATTTACAGACCACAAATCAGTTTTTCCACCTTGATTTGCCGGTTTTGGGGCCTTACACGCTGGACTGGGCACGCAATGGTCGACACCTTTTGTTGGGCGGACGCCAGGGACATGTTGCGGTAATCGACTCCCTACGCACGGATGTGACACGCGAGCTTCATTTGCGGACACCCGTACGAGACTTGGCTTTTCTGCACAATGAAGGCATGTTTGCTGTGGCCCAAAAGAAGTACGTGTATCTTTACGATAATCAAGGACTGGAGCTACACTGTCTGCGGGGCCACATTGACCCAAACCGCCTTGCATTTTTGCCCTACCATTATTTGCTTGCCTCCGTGGGACGAGCTGGTTGGCTAAAATACCAAGATGTATCCACAGGAAAATTGGTGGCAGAGTGTAACACCAGAAAGGGCGTCTGTCTGGCTATCAGGCAAAACCCTTTCAACGCCGTCCTGCATCTTGGCCACGCCTCAGGGGTGGTGTCTTTATGGAGCCCCAGCATGGGACAGTCCCTTGTTTCCATGCTTTGCCACCGCGGTCCTGTCTCAGGCATAGCAATCGATCGCGAAGGACGCTACATGGCGTCGGCTGGGATGGATGGGGAGGTGAAGGTCTGGGACCTTCGCCTCTACAAGCAGCTACACCACTACACTTTTACTACCGCTCCCTCCAGTATAGATATCAGTCAACGAGGCTTACTTGCTGTAGGGTTTGGCTGCCATGTGACCGTTTGGAAAGATGCTCTTGCGCAAAAGGCGCATTCGCCTTACGTCCGTCACGACATCCCGGGGAACGCGGTGGACACGCTGCGTTTCAGGCCTTTTGAGGACGTACTTGGCATCGGGCACAAGGGCGGATACGTCTCCATGGTTGTACCGGGGGCGGGAGAGCCCAACTTTGATAGCTTAGAGGCGAACCCATTCCAGTCGCGGAAGCAGCGTCGAGAGGCGGAAGTACACGGCCTGCTGGACAAGTTGGCGCCGGAAACGATCACGTTAGACCCTCGCAGTATCGGGGCCGTGGATCGGCAGCCCGACGAGTTGATGAAGGAGCAGCGGGATATGATGGGAGAAGCAGACCGACGTCCTGTTAAGCCCAAAAAGGAGAAAAACCGAATGCGGGGCAAAAATAAGCTCGGCAAAAAGTTGAAACGAAAGCAGATGAACGTGGTGGACGAGAAGACTTTAATTTTGAAACAGAAATTGGCTGATGCCCGGAAGGCAGATAAAGAAAAGAGAGCGGTCGAAAGTCGCAGCGAGCAAGTCGACCGGGCACCGCGTGCTCTCAAGCGTTTTTTCTAAGACTTTCGCGACACAATGGTCTATTTTTTAAAAAAAGTAAATATAAATATATACATAATGGATTTCTCGCAGCAAAAGAGGATCTTTTGTATTTTTTGCAAACCACTTCTACTCTTTTCACCCCTTTCTCACGACTTTCTTCTTTTGATAATGCAAAGTCAAAGGAGTTCCATTGCTTCCCCACACAGTTCGCTCAATAAAGTACAGAGAGTGATGTCCTGGGATAGCCTTACCCCTGCACAGCAATTCGATGTCTCCAGCGCCTGAGGAATCGACTTCCAGATTGAGCGAGGCAACCAAGACATGACATAAATGTGACACTAGAGTTCGGCGCTGCACTTTCAGATAAGGCAGTTCTAAAGGTGGGAGTGCGCTTGTAATTTTTGCGGATTTGTCCAGTACCATTTCCTCGTTGACACAATCACCAGTAAGCATGGGTAGACACAAAACAATCAAGTCCTGGTCTAGCGGGGTGTCGAGCACAGAAGTCTCCACTCGTTGCTTCGCTTGTTGCTCATTTGCGGGCCGAGAAACTCGTGGAAAAAATTGTACAGAGGGCGAAAACGGGCAGCTTAGCCCTTGCTCTCGGTAAAAGGCTTCCTCCCGGCTGCGTTCATCCTCCAAAACTTGAGGCAGAAGTTTGACCATTAAATCTTTAAGCTGGATATCAGGCCGTCCGACAGAGCTCAACTTTGCTCCTATATAATGCTGACATTTCTCGTTCGGACACCTACTGTCCCTTTGCCGCAAGTTGCGAATTAAACAGTCCTTGCAGTAGCGGCGGAAAAGGCAGCACGTGAGCAAGTAGGGGTCTCGCAGGTAACCAGCGCAAAGATTGCAAGTCAAGAAAGGCTTCAGCAATCCAGCCCGCACAGTCCCGAATTCAGTAGGCTCATTTTCCACTCCTATCATCAACTGAGTTGTCAAAGGCGAAGATGTCGTGGACGGCCCAGTGTTGAAAGCATCATCTTTCCAATCGTCAGGGGACATCGAGCTAGTCGCTTGGCTCCTTGTCTCTGCTGCTAGTCGTCCTTGCTGCTTCATTGAAATGCATTTAAAAGGTCGACAGAGGAGCAAAGGTTGAAGCCTGTGTGTTGATTTAGTTTATTTTTACTCCACATGTTTGGTATCGTTGTCATGACCCTTTGCCGTGGCCCAACGGGGCTTCGAGGGTCGCCTCGCTGCTTTCACTAGTCGAAGACTCTTGGGAAGTATCCCCAGGAGATGCCAGGAGGTTAGAGACTGCTGCTTTAATGACCAAAAGCTCTTTATGCACAGTATGGTAGCATACTAGCTAGCTAGACACACGTCGAGTTGAGGTTGTACCTAGACGTATCAAATGATATGATGCCAAGCTACAGAAAGTTACGAGCTTAGGAGGTACCCTCGAGGCCGATAGAAATTTTCTATGTGGCCTGTCTCCTAAGAAAGAGATGGGCCGCATCCTCAGACACCTGAGACATGGCAAGGCAATCCGACCAGTTTTTCGAAGTCGTGGATCCGAATAGGAACGAACATGCGTTCCACTTATCGATTGGCTCGGTGTGCTGCAATAATATAATAAGATACAAGAAAAGTAATAATGTCGCCCATGTTCTGTTTGCACGGCACGTCTCTCCAAGACAGCAAGTTGGCGACGTGTTCTATGTAGAGGTCTGAGAGATCAATGAAAAAAAGAAAGAAGTGAAATGACAGGAAATCAAAATGAGAAAAGTTAAAGTCAAGAAAATTTTAAAGTTCGTGTTATGCTGTATTTATATCGCAGACACACTGGGGACGTGATAATAATCATGCCAATTAAGAAACCAAAGATCAACAAAGGATTCCATGGTGAAGGTCAAGAAATCAAGACTTCTCGTTTGTGTGCAAATCATTCCTTCCGTAATGTGGGAAAATGGGCATCTGATAAAAGTTGTTGGAAGAAGATGTGGTGCATGAGGTTGGCAGGCCTTTCACCTCGTTTTGACAGAGGTCTCAAAATATTCGGTCGCAGATTACGTCATTCCCTGCCTGCCCCCATGTTTGACTTCGCCACCGATATTGCATACTCTGCCTGTACATAGAAATATATCGGAAAGTGAGCTATAAGCGCCAGGCGAAAGGTATGAAAAATACCGTACTTATTTTTTTTTCAAACTAGCGGTTCGACGTACCCTGTTTTTCGCCAGAGCACCCGCGTCAATACCGTCGTAAAGGAAGCGCGGCTCGACAACACGGTAGTCATCCAGCAGGGCTCGCAGCCATGCGCCCGTCCTCTTTCTCTTCAAGGTTTCTGCTATCCATTTTTCAGATACTGCGAGTCCTGGTTGCAACAAGACAAGTGTAGCGTCCCGCAGCGACATCGTCTGCTTACCGCCTGCGGCTACAAGCAGCCTCGCTAATATGCGATGCGACGGCGTTTCACACGGACCCACGTAAACAAGCTCCTCTGTGGCAATGTGACGACTTTCCGCATTGACACGGCGCTGAAAGCGGCTGATAATGTATCGATTCTCTGGGAGGAGCGTTTCTTTACTGGCGCTGTCCGAAAGCCAGTCAGCGGTAACAATATGCGCTCCCGTGCAAAGAGCGAAAAGAATTTTAAGCGTACGCCGACACTCCCGCTCCTTGGGAACCAAAAGGTGTGTGAAAGTCGCAGAGGGGTCATCTGTGTGCAGCATTCTTGGCCCTAAGGAGATCCCACAGACATTGCCCCCCTCGAAAAGAAAATTCTTCTCAAGTTTTCGCGCCTCCGCGGCCAAGGTTGAGCGCACATCGTTGTCTACACCAGAAAGGGCTAACAGCATTCGGGGCTCCGGCGCGTCTTCCTGTTTCTGATGTATACCTAGGGGAAGCTCTTCGACTTTACCCTTGTGGCGCACCTTCAAAGAAGACGAGGGAAGAGCTGAGGACGTGGGCTCAGACTTCCTATTGGTAGCATCAATAAGCTTGGGGCGCATGCTTGCTTTTTCATCTTTGTGCGAGATACGGCTCCTCCGTGCCTGAGCTGAAGGGTCATGGCGTAGCTTTTTGTGAGGCGGTGAGGCAGATGAAGTTGACGTCATCCTTGTCTTTCCGTTCGACTGCGCGTCATTCAGATCCATTGGGGCTTCTTCACGCTGCAAAAGACACACATCACATACTTTCGCTCGCGCACGGTTCTTGAATGTGCAGCGTGCACAATGCCAGCCGTCAGAGCACATTGTGGTAAATGCCGAATCGGGCTTTCGTTCCTCTGTTTCCACTTTCTCCTCAGGCTGAATTTTCCTACCATTGACTTTATATGCCACTCCTTTCGGGTTTGCTACTTTCCCTTTGGTAAGACCAGAAGCTCGAGGGGCTCTCAAAGTGATATTGGCACCATCGTTCGGATCGCCAAGTTGTGCTTGCGTGTACCTCTTCTCCCCGTCCTCGTTCATAGGCACCAGGCTGGTATCATTTTGATCAAGCTCTTCAGCCAGATATCTTTTAGCCACCATTATGGAACTGTGTAAGCTTGTTTTACAGCTGTCGTTGGATCCATCCACGGCAGAAAATTCATGTGACATGCTATCCTCCCCTGTCGACTGCTGCGGCGTCACGTGACTATTCCTGGCGAGTTCATGACCGACGCTATCATTTATACTCCGTTGAAGTCGGCTGCAAGTTTCAGCTTGCTCTATCTTGGGCGATAAATCTCGTTGATAACGAAGCTTTTTCGCGGCAGCCGAGGAGCGCCGTCGTCCCCGAATACGGCGACTGGCCTCCTGCTGTAAGAGGGGGTCTTTCATCTGTGATGAGCTAAAGCATTTAGCAGAAGGCGAAGGCAATTTTGCGTGCTCATTGTCCAGTGTTTCGTACGATGTCTTATTGCTGCGCCGGCGTCTTGCGGCTGAAGTGCTCGTGTATTTCTCCCTTTTCTTGAGGTTAAAGGCTGGCGGCGATGGTGCCACAGGCTCGAAGCAGACCGTAGAGACACGTTCGCCTATAGCTTTACAAACTTCCAGCCACTCTGATGTGACCAGTCGTTTTTGCGAGGCACGCGCTTCAGTATAAATCGCATAGTCGACATTCGACGAGAGGAAGACGTGAGAGCTAGCGGCTATGCGCCTGGTTGTACTGCCGCCGAGCTCTTTGACCTGTTTCTCGACTGCAGAGCTGACGTCCAAGCCGTCTTCCAGAAACACATGGCAGTACGCAACGACACCTTTAAGGATCGGCGTGACATTCGCTGGTGCCATATATAGACCTCTCTTTGTTGGCTACCCACAATTGGATGTCTCAGCAAAATCAGATCAGGGAAGGGCAGAAATGAAACAGAGCGAGATGTAAGTTGAAAAATGCATGATAGTTAGCATTGTCCGAGGCTGTCGGCGCTTCATTTAGACGCCCTAACGTGTAAACGTCGAGAACATAAACGGGACTGGTACGCTTGAGGTGGAAAAAGCGATCCCGGCGACGAAGAGGCGGGAAAAAAATATGCCTTAGAAGCGGGGACAGGGACCACGGCAAGAGACATCCACAGAAACTTACGCAACAAATCAAAACAAATGTGTGTAATGAAATGAAAGGAGGATGAGGATGTGAAACCGAAATAAGGTACTATTCCCACGAGGAGGCATACCTCGAGGAAATATACGATGAAAGCTTTTGGGAGAGGGCGGAAGCGAGACGTGAGCGAGAGCGGCTAAGCGCAAGTAGCCCCCATGTTGGCACTGCGATGTCTTTCTCATTGCTCTTTGTATTTTGAACCGATATGGACACATCACGTGATTCGCTCCTGTGCGCTGAAGCTACAGCTGTTTCATTGGCGTCGGGGTTGTCAGTCGTTCGACAGGCCTGCCTTCTTCCTTCCGACGCGGATATATCTGATACCTCCCCATCCAATCCACACTTTCCCCCCCTCGTGATCATTCTGTGTCGCAAACCATTTACAGCTATGGATATGACTTCTCAGGACTATATCACGTCAATAGCAGCGCTCAACTCGACACAGCTAACAGGAGATGCGTTGCATCGGGCCAACAATTCGAGAAACAGTACTATGGAGGACATGCATGTTTACTTGCAGCGTTTGGGTCTTGCGGAAAGCTTACCTAAACTGCCAATTTTGCATGTGGCAGGATCCAAAGGTAAAGGCTCCACATGCGCTTTTGCTGAAGCTGTCCTGTGCAAGCAGGGCGTCCGAACAGCGCTATTTACGTCGCCGCATTTGGTGCGTGTTAATGAACGGATTCGATTAAATGGAGAGCCACTCACAGATAAGCATTGGAGCCTGCACTTTTGGACTGTTTGGAACCGTCTCCAAGATAGGAGATCAACTGGATTGCAACGGTCAGCGGACGCCTCACTGTTGAAGTCTTCGTCGTCATCCGCGGCTTCGGGGGCATCAACAACTCGAATTGCGGAGCCAGACGTAACTCCTGGTTATTTTCGCCTTTTGACTCTTTTGGCTTTTTGGGTGGCGATTAGCGAGCAAGTGGACGTGTTGATACTTGAAGTAGGCGTAGGAGGACGATTTGATGCTACCAATGTAGTGCCAAAGCCCGTTGCCTGCGCTATCACGACATTGGACTTGGAACACACCGATCTGCTGGGCAGCACAATCGAAGAGATTGCTTGGGAGAAAGGAGGCATCATCAAGCCTGGAACGCCGTGTTTTCTTGAACCTCAACCAACAGAGTATCAGTCATCAATACTGCGCGTCCTGCGGGCGTGTGTCTTGGATGCCCCTGGCGCTGAGCTTCACGTTGTGAAGCCGTTGCCGGGCGATGTAAAACTTGGTATCGCTGGTGACTTTCAAGCCATGAATGCTGCTCTGGCCTTGGCATTGGTGAGAGAATATAACGTCTACTCGAGGCGGTGTTCAAGATCGACAATCGAAGGAAGTGTTGCGGAGGGCATTGTGCAAGACCCTCGTGCCGAGTCATGTGTTGCCTGGGTCGACGTCTACCCTTACATTTCGACCGACCGCCCGGCTGTGAGCCAGGGACTTCAATCTTGTACATGGCCCGGGCGATGCCAGCGTCTTGATTGGGGATCGTCTTGCAGCTTCTTTATTGATGGGGCTCACACCGTGGAGAGCATACAGAGCGCAGTCGCATGGTTCAAAGGCCAGGCCTTGTCAAGGCCCCGTGCTCTTCTATTTTATTGCGGCGAGGGAAAAACCGCGCCGGAGTTGCTGGCGCATCTGGTGACTCTGGGTTCAGCAACATCAAGCACCCCGTACTCGAAATTCTCTTTGGCATTTTTTTGTCCTGTGGACTGCGCCAAGCCCACCTTAAGTCGCGCCCGCTCTGCACGCGCCCTTTTATTGGAGCATAATGAGGGATTTTCTCACGCCAGGCAGTTGGACCAATCAGTGCTACATGCTTTGTGTGACGCAGTGGAGAACATGAATGCGCAAAACTCCTCAAATACACCTTCTCTGCTTTGGCAGCAGACCTTGCGGGACACCTGGCGCATCCTGTCGGCTTATCATCTCTTTGCTCAAGACAAAGAGAGCGAAAATGAAAGCATCTCAGGGATTGGTTTCTCGGATTCTAATGCTGAGGTACGGGAAGGCGGCCACGGAGGCAGAGTTACCAAGTGGTCTTCATGGATTGAGCAGGCAGATCAACAAACGCGGAGTAAAGTTTTTCCCTCGGTAGCGGCAGCGATGGGTGAGATTGACGCCATGACAAATATAGAACCCTTCGATGTGCTCGTTACAGGGTCTTTGTACCTAGTGGGAAACGTGCTAAACTACGTCGAACGTATTCCGTCGCCATTCTCAAACAGCAAAAAAAAATAAAACTAGACGAAATATTCCACAAATAATAGGTAACAAACACACTTTGAGGCTTGAAGGTAAAATTCTTTTTCCGCCCCTCCCTGTCCCTCTCGTACTATTTGACACCATTCACCAGCCCCCTGGTCCTCCCTCCTCTACAAATCATTCACTGGAATGCATCAGCCAACGCAGAACACTCGCCAACCCTTCGTACGAGAGCACTGGCTCACTTAATGCTCTTAACCTGAAATAATGGTCTGAGAAGACTATAGGGGCAAAAATACCTCCGAGCACCACTGGCCCCGTACGTCCAAAAAAGAGGTGTCCTTCAAACACTAGCCGATAAGGACCTTTGTGTTTGTTAGAAACTTGTATGGAGGAATTTCCATGTTTAGAGGTGCTGGCCCCTTGCGGATTCTGCCAGACACGTCATAGTGGGAGCCATGGCACGGGCAAAACCAACCATGGTAATCACCGGCATTGGCGATGGGCACGCAGCCCAAATGCGTGCAGATACCGACAATAATGAGCCATTCCGGCTGCTGTGCCCGCGCGGCATCAGGCTCAGCATCTCGAAGTTCATTCATATTGACAGCTGTTTCCCTATCGATCTCCGCTGGAGTGCGATGCCGAATGAAAATAGGCTTGCCGCGCCACTTTACCGTAATACCTTGTCCAAGAGGGATATCTCCGATATCGAATTCTGCATTGGCCAACGCCAGTACATCAGCGGACGCACTCATGGTTGAAACGAATTTTAAGGCTACCAGGCGAGCAGCTGAGGCATATATGAATCGGGCTCCACCCAAGACAAAATAGGTGAAATCCCGTTTATTAGGGTCGCCCGGCTTTTTATGTAGCTTATCCTTCTCATAGTAATTGTCAAAAGATTCCATTTTATCCACAGGTCCTGCGCTGGTTTGACTCGCATGATGGCGTACCGCCGCCATACTCCCTAAGAAACCAGAGTCGAAGGGATAGGGTAGGATACATTCCGAGATGTTGAAAGGTTTGATTAGGTAGCGCAATCTCAAATTCCAAGACCCTATATCCTCTTCTTTAAAAACACATACAAATCTCAAACGACTCGTGAGTCGATTGACCGATGGACCTTGCCAGGATAACCCATGCTCTGTCTGACTGGCCGGTTCCTCTCTCCTACCTCGATGAACCCATGTGGTCGCGGACGTCCTCGCAGCCGCCTGCGACACACCAGAACTGACAAATTTAGAGAACATATTCCACCAGAGGCTGCTCTAAGAGTGTGTTCATGATCATGAAAGTGTTCGTGGATGAGATTTAGATGTCTGGGCTGCCGCTAGCAAGCGATGAGAGGTGTGCCATGTCCCCGTGTGTCACACTGCGTCCATGCCGACGCCGACTAACTCCTGAAGTCCTTTAAATAGCCCCATTAAATTGTACGCCACCACAGTGTGATGCAGTACGGCACTCAAGGTCCCCGTTGCAGGTTCTCGAGCGGTGATTCATGTCTCCGGGCGAGGAGTCGGCTTTGCGTCAGGAAAGGCTTGCTCGCTCAGCCGGGCTAGCGCAACCAGCACAAATGCTGCCTCCTTTAGGTCGCTCAAGTTATGACCGATTGTGCCCAATTGTGCCGCTTCGTTTTATGCTATCGACCCATTTCCCGCGAACGCTACTTCACGCCTCGAAGTCATGCAGGAAAAAAAGTCCAGCACTTCAGTGACTTAACGGTGCATACGGGTCTGCCTCCACCTCGTGGTCCTGACCTTACCCTCCTCGTCGCACATGTTCGATGTGTTGTTGCCCGCCTCGCCACAGAGGTCATCTCGTCTCGTCCCGTCCTATTGGCTTCATCTCTTGATTATTTCATATCTTTATTTTTCATCCCCGTCAGCAGATCTTTGTGGATTTCCTCCATCAATTGTGCCATATTTAATCGTGTACCCGCAACCTATCTACCATGATCTACCTTGTAAGTACGAGGGCACCCTGTTGGGAGTTCTACTATCTCCTCTTTTTACCCTTTTCCTTAGTCGTCTAGCACAATGGAGATTGGCACAACTCTTAAATATTTGGACCCCTCCCCTAACGATTTTCTTGCCTTGCGAGCTCCCGAGTTGACCCAGACGTGACCCGTTTTTAGACAGAAATCCTTGTTCATCTGTTTTGAGACTATGCAAACTTCCAAATTTCTTGTCTCCTAATCCTAAATTTTCCCATACACGTGTGTGCAGGTTACTTCAAATCTTTTTTTGTCCTTTTTGCGCGGCAACACGCAAGAATCTCATTCTGGAAAGTCCGGAAAGGCCCTGGTTGGCAATGATGGTGTCATAGATTCTAGCCGGGACCTCGATGGGTGAACTTAGTTGGAATGCTTTCTTCTCAGGGATCGAGAGAACGAAATAATCTGATGAAGGGCGACAGCGATTTGGTTCGCGTGTTTTAGAGCCAGTGAAAGAAGAAACGGCAAGTACCAGATAGTCTTTCGGCGGAGGGCCTGGCTACGTGGCATCTTGGAACGCAGAAACTTCTTCAGCTATATTTTTTTGTCACCGCACCAATCTCACTCTTTTCTGTTGGATCTTGAAAGGTCAAATTGCTAGGTATATTTGCATTCATTAGCTGACTAGAATTCATAGACTCTCACTCGTCCATGTCTGAAAAAGATGAGACCTCACCTCCAGACATTTTTCGTGATTCGTTCGCGTACTTTTGAGCTATTTTCATAATCGAATCTCTAGTTTTCCGACATTTTTCGGCCTGTAGCTCCTCCATCCATTTTTCTCTTTTCCGTCTTTCCAGTTCCCTTTCCACAAGCTTTTGAAAGCGTAAGTTCCCCGAAGATCGATGTCTCGCTGTCGCTGTCGATTCCTCTACTGTCACCACGACCCTCAATTTCAGCCTCCTCTTCTGCTTGGGAGGAAATGCGACCCCGCTTTCTCGTGCCGCGTCGTCGATGGCTCTGTTCGCCACCGCGTGTCGCCTTAGATTCTCTCCATGATACCATTCCTTCCTTTTCTTCCTCCTCTTCACTGCTGTCTGCCTCGTCGATCGCATCCTGCATCTCATGCACTGAAGGCAGCAACGAGCTCGAGCGCCGCCGCGAGGCCAACGACGTTGTTCTTCTCCCACCCATGCGTGAACAGGCTTCTATTGATTGCAGCATCCTGTTTCCATCCCCGTCGCTTTCCTCATGGCATGATGACAAACCGACCTCTTTACCATCCTCAAATGAGCGAATAGATTCTTCCTCGTCAATGCTGGCAGCACCACTTGCTGAACATCCTTTTTCCACACGTGCTCTGCGCTTCAAGTCACCTGGAAATGAGATTGGATGGTTCATTCGGTTCGTTCCATTCTTCGTTTGGCCGACACAGCTCGTGGGAAGGCCTAATCGCTTCTTCGAACTTGTACTCAGGGCGTGCGGGTGATCATTCCCATCTTTGTCTTTCGAGGGTGTGCGAGAGGTCCGAATAGGTGCCCCTGAGGCCAAGGCCCCCGCTCCACCAAAATGACCATAAAGTTCGTGGTAGAAGTTCAGGTAGGCGATTCCGTCCTGAGTGAGGTCTACCTCTTCCTCCTCTGCAGCTATCAGCTGTCGTTCGTGCTCCACCTGCCGTTTGACAGGCTCAGGCAATTTCGCCGTTCTTTCACGGAAGAGCTGAACTACCTCGCGCGTGCGGCTTTCGGGAAGCTTGGGCATGTAACATCGCAGGACGTCTAAAAAGGTAAAGTTTTTGGGTGCCTCGTCCAGAGCGAATGCGATACCACTTTTTATAAAGCGCACAAATGAGTCTGCGGCAGGAGTCTCATCCTTCACCCGCCCAACCCCTAGAGTTTGGGCCATTCGCGTGCCCAATCGCAGTATTTTTTCCATCGCAGCCGCTGCAGCAGCATCTGCTACCTCATAATCCTCGTCGGCCTCGCCTCCTCCCAGTGCTCGCTCTTCAATAGGCTTTTGAAACCATTTATGAAAGCAAGACCGGAGGGTAGTCATCTGTACCTCCAAATATAATTTCACGTCTAAGTCCTTGAGTTGCTTCATCAAGAAGCGCACACTCTCGGTAGATTCTCGCCCAGAGTCCACGAAGTGGGCCGCTATTGCAGCAGCCTGCCGTCGATTGATGCTCTCAGTGGTGTAAAGGACTGACCGAATGAGAGGATCTAGAAGGTCTCTACGCAGTATCTCGTCCGCTGCCTGAAGATCTTCTTCAGATCCTTGTGCTTTTGCTGTTGCCACTGCCTCTTCGTAGCGTGCCTCCTCCGTCTGGAAAAAGGTTTGCAGCAGGCGCAGAAAATCTGGTTCTGGTGTCCATGCTACGCGACAGAGGATCTGGTACCGAGAGCAAAGTGGTCGGAACAAGAAGCGTAGATCACTTACAAGGACATAAGCAGCCTTCTTCAAAGCTTCTATGGCATCAATTATCGCTCTAAAAGACTCGTTTTCCCGAGTTCTCACTGTATGGGCCGAAAAGGCATTTCCTGAGCGACAGCCATTGTGGGATTTGTTGTTGTCTGTCCCTTCCAATTCAGCCTTGTCCTCGCTTCCTTCTCCATTTTCATTGCTGCAGCTGGGCCTATTCAGAGACAAAACGGCGCTCAAGGCCCCCAGCAATGTATTGCGCTGAGCAAGTATAGCGTTCGCCTCTTTCTCCCCGACGTTGTCAATATTATCACAATCGCTACTCTCAATTAGGTCAAGCATTACATCGTCTTTGTCACTTTCCCCCTTCTTCTCAATTTCTCCGAAATGACTCGGACCATGCTTATGAGAATTATCCATAGCTTCAAGTTTTTTGTTCGCGGGCCTCTTGGCTTGAGCCAAAAAGATCAGCCCACGCGTAGAGTGAAGTAGGACCACATACAATAGATACAATCCTTCGCGGACGACGCGGACAACGAGCTGGAGGTGCTCCGTGCTCCCGGTCCAGTTCTGCACTTCCCGAAGACGGGCCAGTAACACCTTTTGAACACATGACGTGACCTCTAAGAGTCTCCCGTCTTCGTTTTCACCCAGGTAATCAGTGATGTCTATTTGCTTTGCCAGCGTTCCTAGCTGCAGGAGGACCAGACCAGTTGAAAAGTCCGTGTCCTCGCAACCAGCTCTCCGGCGCCTTTTGTTTTCCTTGGTTCCGGCGCCGTCCCTGGCTGTTTCAACAGCGCCGAGACGTCGCAAAAGCTCGGCGACAATTGAGTGAAGAACGGCGCCAACATTGTGAAGGCGGCCACACTCTTCTTCATCGCGTTGAAGTAAGTGGGAGAGTGATCGAGCGATATCTTGAAGCACTGCTCCGTCTGTAGCCTTCAAATACATGCCTCTCAAAAGTTTGAGAAGCGCCTCAAAATGGCCTCTATTGCGCTTATTTGCTATGGTGCTTGCTTGGAGGTATTGAGGTAATCCAACCAAGCCCGACATTTTTCCCGGATCCGTTTGAAATCGGCTGAGAACTTTGGGTAAATCCTCCACGGCGCCTGAAGTAAAAGCCTCGACGGCCGCCTCCAGCACTTGTCCCCGGTGCCGTGCCTCCCGCATATCCGCCGGTTTCGCACTGCCAGAAAAATTTCTACCTCGGTCACTAGCGGCGGAGTTGTTGCCTTGCTTGGGGCTTGCGAAAGAGGTCGCACGTTTCACACTGGCGCCTAGCACTCGAATGAGAAGAGACTGTTCGTGATCTGAAAGTCTCATGTCAGTGGAGGTGCTCCCAGCTCGAAGAGAGGAAGAAGCAGCACTTTCATCGCCAAGAAGATGGAAATACGTGGGCCAATCGTACAGAAAATCGCCATCAGGGTGCCTTTCAAAGGCTTCAACGCAAGCTGCGACGAGCTCCTCATGCTCGGGGGCCCAACGCTCCCTCTCACCGAGGTGGTAGTCTAAAAATTGCACCACTGTTACGAGACGCTTGATCACACCGCGGCGGCGGGCTCCACCTTGTCTACCTGTGCTGTCACGCCTCAATTGCTGCTTCGTTTTGACTACCGGCACAGTTTGTTTCCTTTTCTCCTTCTCCGGACTTCCACCAGAGCTGGCTCCCTCATCGATTTCTTTCTCGCCCTGCCTACTTTCCTCATCCTCACCGTCCGTCAACTCGTTGAATCCATCCACGTGGTCCGTGAAAAAGAGCATGGCCTGCTCTCGCGTGCGCACGTCCCACGCGGGGTCGAGCAGCAACTCGTCAACCTCATCCAGGAGCTCCTGCGAGGCCTCATCGAGATAGCCCGCACCCTGCAGGAGACGCAGCACCTGGATGGCCGTGCGCTTTACACCTTCGTCCACATCATGCACCAGGTCCTCCAACCGCTTCAGAAACCGAGCAGTGAAGTTCTCCAGCTGGCTGAGATAAACGGGCTTCGAGTACAGCCGGAGCAGAACGCCTGCGGCTGCTGCGCGCACGGTGCTCGCCTTGTCGTAGAGCATCCAACCGAGATATTTGACAAATTGGTCCCGTAGGAACATGGACGGGTAGGTGTCCAAAAAGAAGCCCAGACCATCCATGCAATCCGCCCGCACGCGCTCGCTCACGTCTCGATACCGCGACGCGAACACCCCGTTAAAGATCTCCTCCAGCACCGCTTCCAGTGCGGTTTGGTGACTAGTGAGATCCATAATGGCGCTATTCAAATCCAAAGCCTTGCGGCTGCGCGCCCCACCCTTGTGCTGCTCCGCTTCAAGCTGTCGGCTTGCCACCTCCACCTTCTTAGATAAGGCTAGGGTCTGTTGGACGAGCGCGTCGCCCAAGCGCAGACCAGCGTAGGCAGCCGTATGTCGAATAGATACCAGAGGAACTTCGCACAACGCCCGCACCAAATCGATGACTGCGTGCACTGGCTCTAACTTATGCGCATTTCCCTCCCGAACAGCCTTGACAAGCAGCTCCCACGCCTCAGCAAAGCGGCCTCTGAACCCTTTGAAGCGGGCACCCTCCAGCAAAGGGTACGATAAAACGCCGCCTGCTCGCATATCCTGCACAATACCATTTATCATTGTTTCCCATTCTTCCGAATCGAGCATGGGAAGTGTCTCTCTATCCCTCTTCACGTAGGTCTTGGTGGCTCCCGAGCTCCAAAGCAAGAAGTTAAACATGTCCACAAGAGAACTGCTCATCATCCCATCGGCATCATCTCCTCTTTCATCCTCCTCCTTTTCATAAGCTACCACCCAATCCTTCATGCGTTTTTCAATCGGTAATTCCCGCGCCAGGCATTCAAAGAGAAGACTGCACTTGCCCTCTCTCAAGTTAGCAAGTCCTCGTCCACCGGCTCCTTTACGCATACCTGCATCACGGCGGTGCTTTCGTCGATTTTTTTCACCCATGATTTTATCGAGATCATCCTCATCAGATGTCTCATCATCTGTGCTGTAGGTTATGGGTTCCTTCTTGGCAAGAGTTTCACGAGAGGATTCGACGTCTGTCTCTGTTGCTCTCTTGAGAGAAGAACGCTTGCGCTTGCTAGAGCCGTTCGCTTTTTCGTTCTTCCCGATGGTCATACGTTCTTTACTTCTTTCCTGCCATTCATGGCTAATTTGTCCCCCGGGTGAGCTTTCGACAGGCTCTTGGAGTCTCAAAGCCAAGGGCCTCCTGGCCTTTTTTCCCGCCGCCTCTCTCAACGCGTCCTCGTAGACACTGTCGGGTCTGACCGACACCCGACCGCTACGGCGCAACTCCGCTACCATATTGTAGACTCTGCTACACAAGGGAAGGTTTGTAGGGAGGTAAGGGGTGAGTGTGTTGTCGAGATTGGGGCGTAAGGCACGGGAATAGCTAAGAAGGGAGGTTCGGTCTCCGCGATCGGAACTCGCATGCGGGAACAGCGCGAAAGGCAACATATCGCTAAGAAACTTCGAGCGAAGGGACACAAACATTAAAAGCTCGGCATCCCCGGCATCCCCGGACTGTAAGCAGTTTGCGGTACAGCAAGGTCTGCGCGGTATGACATGCGCTTTCCACGCGATGAAAAGACTCGCGGACAAGCGTGCAGAGGAGGGCCCGAGGCTTCATCCCGGTACTCTCCCTCCTTCCGCCCTCGCCCCATGCATGACCCATATCCCTTGCCCCGCTCGCAGTCGTGTAGATGGCGATGGCCACCCCGCAAGAAGACATCAGTGGAGGGTAATTGTACCCACGCCTTGGGATTGGAAGATTGATCTCCCTTTGGGAGCTTGTGTGACGTCGGAGTTTGCCATATCGACGATTTCATACGTGACATGGGCTCTGGAAATGAGAGGATCACATACACTGGTCGCAGTTTGCACGCGTAGCACATGCTCTACCTCCGAACCTTCTTTGGCTTGAGTATAACTGTCAAAACTCATGTAAAGTGCCCGAAACTCCTTGCACAGCGTGCTTAATCTAGAATCGATTTGTTTCTAATGTTGTCTTGCCTATAAATGTTTTACTTCGAACAACAGAAAACTATGGCTGAGCGGGGGAAATTTTCCAGCGCCTCAAAATTGCGCGCGCTAATCACTACGTTCGCACTTATACTGCATACCTCATCACTGTGGGAAGCAGGAGAAGCGGCCTCGGTATTTGGAATGACGAGTAGCAATGTAGGGCCCGGAGCAGATACAACAAGCGGCAATGCCTTTCCCCGGCGCATGGCTAGCACTGGTCGTGGCATGCCTACGCTTGGAGGCGTTGGCTTCAATAAAGAGCGCACACTTGGTTTTGTAGAATATTTGAGCACAGAGGCCTTGGAGAGTATTGATACCTTCGACCGGCTCTCGGTCGGTTTAAATATGACTATCGAGAACTTCTTCACCTTCATCAACAGATTGCTTGAAGAAGAAGTTCCTGAAAATGACAATGAAGCTGAGGACAGAGATTCAGAAGACAGCGTATGGGGTGATGAAGAGACGTTAACAGTAAAGCAGCTGGGGCAACTGTTTGGCGGCGTGAATGACACGGCAGTAGAATATATCTTAGAGAATCTCGGTGCCGATATTTACGACTTGCAGGCGGGTTTTAATACTGTAGATGTCATCATGGTGCTCATGTTTGTGTCCTCGCACCTGGAGGCCAACCAAATACCGCTTTCAATCCTTGAGATAATTTCTGCCTTCTGTGACCCCGAGTGGGAGGACCTAGATGCGGACGTTTGGGTGCGCAATGTGGCGAAGGCCAAAGGTGTCAATGAGAAGAAGGTGCAGCATGTCATGGATCAGTTAGAAGGCTCTTTAGAGGACATAAGGAGCTATGTGGAAGAGATCGTGCGCATGGACACCTGCGAGCTCTTGCTCAATGCTAGATTTCCCTCCATCGTCTCAGCTGCCTCGAAGTCCAGCAACCCACATTCAACCCTTCAGAGAGCTCCGAGCGCTGCCTACTCGTCATCGTTCGTGATGGACAAGCGTTGATGATGATTGAGAACGCGTGGCAAGTCTGTGGAGAAGAAACTTACTCGTTCAGAGGAAATAGAGGGAAGATTGTACACATACCAGGATTTGTGACTCGTTTGGGACGTTTCTTTACTTTTTACGGATAAAGATGCGGTAACTGTACAGTCAAGACACATGTGATTTTTGATACATTGAGTGCCAGCGAAGCAGTGTACATTCGTTCACAGCGGCCCTGTCCTGGCGAGTCGGCCGTCGATCACAATGACAAGGCTGTCCGCTCCAACCTGCACCTATAGCCCCGTTCCTTCATGACCTGAGCGACCCCCTGCTCCAAGTCGCGCGCCGTTTCCACATCGGGATCAGCGCCTTTTTGCATCCTTATCAAAAATACTATCCCTTTTTCATAGAAAACCCTTGCTCGTACGTCGCTTTGCAGGGCCTGCAATGCTAATTTAAGGCCGTTGGCACATGCCTCGCATTTCATGCCTTCCACCTTGTATTGTAAGATCACGGTTGGTGAAGCTGCCTTGTTCTCGCAGGGTAAGCTTCCACTCAACATTGTCAACTCGCGAAGGCCCATTCCACGATTTAACTTTCTCATTATGGTGGGAAACATGGTCAAAATCACCGCCACAAGCCAAGAGGGAGAAGAACGCCAAAGCTGTTTGTATGTCCTCAAGTCATAAACAATCGTCTTGTAAATAAGACTCGAAAAAGTCAATGAGATGAAAAAGGGTCTCAAATGGTCGAGCGCAGCAAAACCCGCACATCCTATGGAAAAGGTATTAAGCAGCACTTGCACAGCACAACAAGAAGAGGAAAGTAGACCTCCAGCGGAAGCGGCCAATAACTCTAATAATCGTGCTTTGCGTATCCGACCTTTGCGACAAAGTAAGAAAAGTAGGCCCATAAATCCTACCAGAATTGTGGTCGCGATCCCCGGTGCTGGCATTGTGAAAGATTGCCACAACCGGTTCCTCCGAGCTACAAAAGAGCCACGTGGAAACGGCACGATTTGATTACACAACGCCAAATCCATTTCAACGTCTGAAAGGTCAGTCAAGCTGTACAAAATTTGAGGGCGGTTAATAAATATTAATCGGCAAAAGTATCCCACTCATGCAAAGGACCTTGCAAGACTTGCACATGCGCACCACAATGTGTCGCACGGAATTCTCCACATTTTTTGCCACAAAAGTCCACAAAAGACGTTACCTTTTGTAACACCTCGCGTTAAACTCGATTTTTGAGTTTAAGGTAGGTACATATAGTAATGACGAGGATACTTCTGGAATTTCATTTCCCTTATGAACGCCAAGTGGACGATCTGTTCCAGGACCCCCGGTAGCGCCGACCCGTGGGTACTTCGAGGAGGGCAAGAAAGTGCTCACAGGCAACCTACAATTTCTTACCATGCCTGATAGCTTTGTATATGTGCATAAGGGAAGGATGTTCATGCAAGAAAGGGAACAAAGCTAATGTTGAGGGACCGAAATTGAAGGAAGCGTGTGACCACTTACAACTTGACTTTCTCGCTGCAATTCATGATAAGGAAGAGGGAGAATTGTGCGCACTTCCAGGAGAAGTACAAACCAACTTATTAGATCTTACATAAAATCATAATATGGAAAAGGGTCGGACATGCTTGGGTTGGAAAAAATGCGTGAAGGTTGCTCGCAATCATCCAAAGACGGCTGTCCAAGTCGCGCCAAGATGACGACATGAAATATAGAAAGCTGTCGTTCTTGCATGCTCTCCTTTGCCAACGCTTCGTATCAACTCCCTCGTTTCTCCATCACTCTCAGCTTACATAAAAAACAATGGCCCTAGCAATGCTCTCTACGGAGGAGCGGGTCTGCCTTTTAGGATTGTTGGCATTATCCATGCCCTCGCAGGATCAAGCTTTCGGACGCTACAACTTGCGCTTGTTGCGGACAGTCTCAAATATGCTTGGACTACAGGAGAATCATTGCTCGGCGCTATATCCTTTATTGCACTCAGAGGGAAATGATGTTAAAATTCGGCATACGCAACTTTTGGCGTTTCTGAAGCCTTTCGAAGGAGCAGAAAGTTTAGCTTTTGACGAGAAAGTCCAGTTCGCACAAGCATCATGTAAAAATCACACATACACAGAAGAACTTGGGCTCAAGCAAGAGCCACCAGCTGATCAAGCTTATCATATCAGTGGCAAGCGCTTTTCAGGGTCAGCAGTCTATCACGAGCGGCGGCGTCGTTATTTGATCCTTCGCGATCTCATGATAAGTCTGGCTTGTCGATCTTTGTACGACGCCCGTACCCGACGCATAATGATGCGCTTAGCATCAGATGCTTTTGAAATCAGTTGGCGCAACATTGCTTGCGTTGAGGCATTCACGGCGTCATACCTGTACGAGATTTGGGAAGCGCGTCAAGAAAAAGAAAAGATTAACAAGGGCTTACGATATGCTAAAATTACGGCGGCTGCCGTAGGAGGAGGCGCCCTGCTGGCGCTAACAGGCGGTCTCGCAGCCCCAGCAATTGGGATTGGACTTTCAGCCATGAGCGCCACAGGCGCTGTGGTTGCCGGACTTACAAGCACTGCCAGTGTAGCCACGCTTTTTGGAGCGTCGGGTGCAGGCTTGGTGGGTTATAAGATGAGAAGGCGAACAGCAGCCTTGGATCAATTCGAGTTCCGGCACGTGGAGCCAAGCGGAGATAAGAAGGAGAGTGATCTTGGACGGATGGCCATCTGCATTTGCATCTCTGGATGGTTGGTGGAGGACGAAAGCGAGTACGATACGCCATTCGGCGTCGAACCCCGCAACTCAGACGTCGCGGCACGTTTGCGCCTCTTTTATTCTCGACATAATCCACAAAATATCAAGTATGCGACATTGTTGGCTGATGAATTTCAAGGCCGGGAGTCTGAGTTGGAGCACGAATGCCTGCGAAAATATAATGCCAGCCCTTTCGACGATAGGAACAAGAAAGAAAGGGACAACAGCAAATCACCGCGAAAGTATCTTTACGATAGCTTACCGGAGGCGGAGAAGGAAGAGATCTTTCAGCTCATTGCGTCGTATGACGAACCTTCGGTTCATGCCGGAACAGATGAACATACACATGAATCAGTTAGAATTTCTCGCAGGGCGCGTCTTTCAAGAGGCGATAGTGCCAGTTGCAAAAGCAGCAGCAAGTGCAGAAGCGATGATAGCAGTTACAGCAAAAGCACCACAACTTTAATTAACATGAGGCATGAGTGTGATGATAACGGAGATGAAGTAAGTGTTGAGTCTCAAAGCAACACTGAAAATGAGGATTATCTGCTAAATGCTGAGGTCCACCGTATCGTAGGCCTTCAATATTCGTCTACGTCCGAAGGCCTTTCGCCCTCAAAATCGATCGACCGAGCTGAAATTGATCCTATGATGCTTTCCCGTATCGATAGAGAACCAAGATGCAGCAACTTGCCGTTTTGCCTTTCACGGTCTCGTCAGGTTGAAAATCGGAAAGATCAAGGGGAGAAGTGTGAAGTTCAAGATGAAAGTCAATTAGGGGCAAAGGTTTTTGATGCTTTGGAGGACTCTGAGTGTAGAGATCTCTCTCAAGATTTCTCTCCGTGGTGGCTCGATATGTTTCCATACTTAGAAACATTTACATTGCATTGGGAATCTAAAGCCCTATCAAAAATGGGCTCGAGCGTAATGGACATTGTCGCTTCATTTGGACAACAAGCTGCATTGGAAGTGTTGACATTTACAGCGGCGGCTTCCCTAGTCTCTGCCCTTGCCTGGCCTATCACCCTTCTGCAAGCCGCGGATATGATTGATAATTCTTGGACGATAGCCTGCGAAAAGGCGGATCGGGCTGGTCAGCTTTTAGCTCAAATCCTTGTCCGAAAAGAACGTGGACATCGCCCGATTGTATTGATCGGTTTCTCCATGGGAGCACGTCTGATAATGGCTTGTTTATCAGAACTTGCTAGAATCCATAATTCATGGGAAGACGGGCAAAATGATAAGGGACAAAAGCCTGAAGTACAAATCAAGGCTTCCACATCGGCTGTACAACTGTCTCCTACAGCTTCAACACCTAGTAGGGAGAAAACAGAGATGGGAAGTCCAGTATCAGGTCTTATTGATACAGTCATTTTAATGGGTGCACCTGTTTCGTGCAGTGAATCAAGCTGGCTGAAGGCGCGCAAAGTTGTCGCTGGTCGGTTGGTCAATTGTTATTCCAAGAAAGACTGGGTCTTAAGTCTCATGTATCGGTACCATAAACTGGTTACGAACGCGGCAGGTATCGCCCCTGTACATGTATGTGGTATCGAGAATGTTGACGTTTCTGAACTTGTTCCTGGTCACCAGCACTATGCAACGAAGATCAAAGACATATTGCTCTTGGTAGGTCTGGAAGACTCCTACTTGAAAATGAATAAATGATATTCCACCAGAACGAAAGATTTGGCGAAATGATGTAGTTGAAAGATGTTAAAACTATGTGAAGGACAAACATCGTGACTTGAAGAACGAGCTGCGGTTAGAGTGTGTTCTTTGCGAAATAGTTCATCGACGCAGAGATTTGTGAATACTGGTTCGATGAAGCTCATATAGTCTACCGTTTTGTTATATCGATTTACAATAGGACTTATCACTTGCTCTTGGCTTCTCTTTTCTGAAATGATACACATCTAACTTGGTAGTTCTTACTGGTATCACCTTAGAATACGCTTTCAACTGTGAGAGTGGACTTCGCTCTCTGACGGTCAAACTGTAGTGAGCAAACAGAAAATGTTCAGCAGTAAAAAAGTTCCCCCTACAAGAAGAAAGACTCTAGATTAGTATGTGTAGAACTCGAAAAAAAAGCGGAGCGAAAAATACTATGTGCGCTCATGCGGTCGAAGGCTGTCCTCGATGAGCTATGTATGAGAGCGATTTTTTTTTAAATCACATCGTTTTCCGATGACGCAAACGACGCACCGCATCGATAAGTCTCATGCGCTGAGCGACACCTAGATGCAGTGCTATTTGTTTTTACAAGATGTACTTAGATACATCCGACTCGACCAACAAATCATTTACGCGACCGTGAACCAAATCTTTGTCCACTGTTATGACTGTGCCTTCTGGTTTGTCCGCTGCATCAAATGAGATCTGCTCGACGATCCGTTCAAGCACGGTGTGCAAGCGGCGAGCCCCTATGTTCTCTACGGTCTTATTCACCAAGGCCGCAACGCGAGCAATCTCGCGCACGGCCTCATCTGTAAATTCCAGCGCAATTTTCTCCGTGGAGAGCAACGCTACTTGTTGAGCAATAAGGTTAGTGACAGGCTCGGTAAGAATGCGGTACATATCTTCCTCCGTCAACCCTTTAAGCTCCACTCTGATCGGCAGCCGCCCCTGCAACTCAGCCAGTAGATCCGCGGGTTTGCATTGATGAAAAGCTCCGGAAGAAATGAAAAGTATGTAGTCCGTGTTGATGTTACCATGCTTGGTACTAATGGTGCAACCCTCAATAAGTGGGAGCAAATCCCGCTGTACACCTTCGGCTGAGGCGTCTGCTCCTCGATAGTCACTTGGATTGCAGATTTTGTCAATCTCATCGATGAAGACAATGCCACTTTCCTCTACAGATTGAATAGCCTCCCTTGTTACATCTGACATGTCTACAAGCTTTTCCATTTCTACCTCCAAAAGCAGTGGCATGGCCTCCTTCACCAATATTTTCCGCTTTTCCATTGGCCTTTTGGGCATGATTGCACGTGAAAATTTGCCGATAAAATCTGCCATAGATACGTTGGGGTTGCTTTCGGCAAAGGCCCCACCTCCAGGGCCCGCACCGGCCTTGTCGAAAAGACCTCCAGGCCCCCTGTCTGCAGGAACTTCGACATCGATTAAGCGATCATTCAAACTACCTTTACGAAGCAGGTCTCTAAAGGTTTCCTTGGCATCTTCACGGGCATAGGGGCCTGTAAGAATTTGTAGAACCTTCTCCTCGACAGCCTTTTGAGCCTCGGACTTGATCGCTTCGCTGCGCCTTTTTTTCGTCATGTTTACAGATATTTCGACCAGGTCTCGAATGATTTGATCCACATCTCGACCATGAAACCCAACCTCAGTGAATTTGGTTGCCTCCACCTTGATAAAAGGGGCATCAGAGAGCTTGGCAATGCGCCGCGCAATTTCTGTTTTCCCGCAACCCGTAGGCCCTATCATTAAAATATTTTTGGGTATGATTTCTGTGCGTAGATCGTCTGGTAGTTTATGACGGCGCCATCGGTTCCGCAAAGCAATGGCTACTGCCCTTTTAGCATCCGCCTGACCTACAATGTACTTATCCAGATATTCGACGAGCTCTCTAGGCCGAAGCGCCGCCGCTACGGGTTCAGAGCCGGTTGTTGAAAGCGGTGTGTCGTCGGCTGCAGCTGTAGCGGATGACATCGTCCCTGCGTACCCATTTCCTGGCTCTCCCGTTCCTGCATCTCCGACAGATGAGCCCCCAGGTGGCGGAGGCTCTGTAGGTACAAAGCTGCCTCCAGTCTCGACCTCGAAGAGCCTCCGCTCGCTCCGCTGGAACGGATATCGTAAAGCAGGGGCACCAGCAGCCATGTCGGACGACAGCCGAATGTTGCGGCACAGCATGCGACGCAGGTCGTTGCGTGTGCGCTCTTGAAAATGTGATGCGGTGTTCAGCAGAAAACTGGATGAGTCACTCAAGGAGCGTGAATTGCGAGAGAGCGAGTATGACATGTTCCTGCTCCCAACGGCAACGCGGCCAAAAGAAAGAGCCCTAGAACGCATCATGATGGCGTCCTGGTGCCAGTACGATATGATATTTACAGAACGATGGTGGCACTCCTGTGTTGGCTTGTCTGTGTATATGTCAAAAGTATGATGGAAGAATCAGATGGACTAAAATTTCGCTTTGTAAAGATAGCATCTCCGTCCAGATAGCGTTTCGCTTCCGGCTGAAGCTATTCGGAAACTGCAGCCTGGTCGCAAAAACTACGAAGCCGTCACGCGTTGGTATAGCGCAGAGAGCGGTAGTTTATTTACGTTTAGTGTCAGCCTGTGTGCGTTCTTGTTGCTCGCTCGCTGCGGTGGTGCCTCGCCCGTGCCTGGGGCGGTACGGTGAGGGGGCGAGGGCTCGCTAGAAAGAGAGACGACGTCGAAGAAGCCCTTTCACGGCTCTTACGCGCAGGCCTTTCTCACCGGCGCCTCCGTCACGCCGCTTCGCAAATGCCTCTCTCCTGCCAGATGCGCCCGTATAATAGCAAACAAGGAATTCTCCCCGGAAGGCCTCCCATATTCTGTTCATCACAGTCCTCGCCATTCAAACCATGTCTCTCACATGAACACCTTCTTCTTCGAGACAGATCAACTGCATGGCGACTGCAGGTGTTATGGAAACGCTGCAGCCCTTGAGCGTAGGAGATGGAGCCACTACTGGTGAGTGACATGCTTGTAATTTTTGCACTGGTGTAACAATTTTCAAATGGGTCTCTCCTCCTCCTTCATTCAGTGTCGGGCTTGTTGGCTCTCTTGGAGGAGGACAACACACGCCTAACTATTTATGCCTTGCAGAAGCTACACGCCGTGGTGGATAGATTTTGGGCCGAGGTGGCCACTGCGCTTCCTTTAATTGAGGAGTTGTCGGAGGACGATGCATACGAGGCTCGAGACTTGGCGGCATTTGTGGCCTCCAAAGTCTTTTTTCACTTGGAAGAGTACGACGATGCGCTTCGACTCGGTCTTGGTGCAGGCTCATACTTCGATGTAAGTAAAAAGACTGAATATGTCGAGACCCTTGTAGCTAAGGCGTTCGACGAGTATGTCCGTCTCCGCGAACGGCTCGTCCTCGTCGACAACTCTTCTGCGACTATCGATCCCCGGCTGGAGACCATCGTTGAAAAGATGTTCGAACGCTGCTTTTTGGACGGGGCTTTCAACCAGGCTGTGGGCATTGCTCTGGAGGCCCACCGTCTAGACAAGATCGAAGAGGCGATAAATCGGGCCCCGGCAAAAGGCCTGCTGATTGCCCACATTTTCAAGATTAGCCAAACGCTCATCTTGAGCCGACACTTTCGTCTTCAGGTGCTGGACGTTTTAGTCCGTGTACACTCCGCGGTTGTAGATCCTGAGTACGTATCGATCTGTCAGTGCATGCAGTTTCTGAATAGAGCGAGCGACGTGGCTGAAATTCTGGACAAGTTATTGCAGGGATCAGAAGAGAAGGCGCTCTTGGCTTACCAGGTCGCCTTTGAGTTAGTTGAGAGCGAGAACCAGCACTTCTTGCTGGATGTCAATACAGCGCTCTTCCCACCTGTTGCTACAGCTGTGGATGCCTCTGCTGGCGAGAATGCCGAGGAAAGCAAGGAGGGTGGCGGGAGCGTAGAGCCAACGTCTGTGCTTCCCGCTGCATCGGAGACGCCTGTCCTCGCTGGATCTGTGCCAGAGGGCGCACCTGTAGAGTACCTTGCACGTAAAATGCAGCTTAAACAGATATTGGTGGACGGCTTTTCTATCGACTTGACGCTGGATTTCCTCTACCGCCACAACAACACGGACCTTCTTATCCTGCGCAACATAAAAACCGCTATCGAGAACAGAAATTCCGTGCTGCACGGGGCCACAGTCGTGGCACACGGATACATGAATGCTGGCACTACCACTGACACATTTCTGCGCGAGAACCTGGAATGGTTGGGCCGGGCGTCCAACTGGGCCAAGTTCACAGCCACGGCCTCTATCGGGGTGGTGCACAAGGGGCACGTGAAGGAGAGCATGAATCTACTGCAGCCCTATTTGCCCCAAGGCGGGATTTCAACAAGCCCGTACTCCGAAGGCGGAGCTTTATATGCTTTAGGTCTCATCCATGCCAGTAAAGGGGGTGCTGGTAACCATGACACCATAAACTACCTTCAAACTGCCTTGCAAAGCGCAGGAGTGAACGAAGTACTGCAGCACGGAGCATGTTTAGGCCTTGGTCTAGCCGCAGTAGGATCAGCCAAAGAGGAACTCTTTGAAGACCTTAAACAAGCCCTCTTCTCGGACAACGCCGTGGCTGGCGAGGCGGCAGCCCTCTCAATTGGTCTTCTGCTTCTTGGCGCAGGTGCCGCCAGCCCGCTATCTGAGGGCGCCATCAAAGAGCTTCTTAGCTATGCGCACGACACACAACACGAGAAGATTATCCGCGGACTTGCATTGGCGCTGGCTTTAATAATGTATGGGCAGGAGGAAAATGCAGAGTCTTTGATTGAGCAGCTTACTCGCGACCGAGATCCCATTCTGCGGTATGGTGCCATGTTCACGATAGGTCTGGCTTACGCTGGCACAGCGAACAACTCAGGCGTTCGCCGACTTCTGCACGTCGCCGTGTCGGATGTTTCCGATGACGTGCGCCGTGCTGCTGTCATCAATCTGGGCTTCGCCCTCTTCCGCACCGCTGAGCAGGTCCCGCGTTTGGTTTCGCTCCTAGCCGAGAGCTTCAATCCTCACGTCCGCTACGGATCTTGTCTGGCCGTAGGTATTGCCTGCGCAGGTACTGGTAGTCCTGAGGCTATAGCCTTGCTGGATCCCATGCTTGACGATGTGGCAGACTACGTTCGCCAAGCTGCGATGCTGGGGCTTTCCATGGTCTATATGCAGCAGTCCGAGGCTCGAGTGCCCAAGGTTAAAGCTTTCCGGCAGCGTCTCGCACGCATTATTCCTGATAAACATCAGTCCACCATGACAAAGCTCGGGGCCATCTTGGCTACCGGCATCCTGGATGCAGGTGGCCGCAATGTAACGTTGAATATGCAGTCAGGTGCCGGATTCATCAAAAGCACAGCTGTCGTAGGGCTGGCGGTCTGGGTGCAATATTGGTATTGGTACCCTCTTATGCATTTCCTTTCGCTAGCCTTTACACCCACCTTCCTGATCGGTTTGAACAAAGATTTGAAGATCCCCAACAAGTTCGGCACCTCTTGTGGTGCCCGTCCTTCGACGTTTGCGTACCCAAAGAAATTAGAGGAGAAGAAGGAGGAAAAGAAGGAGCGAGTGGTTACAGCTGTACTTTCTACCACCGCGAAGGCAAAGGCCCGGGAGGCAAAAAAAAAGGCAGGCGAGGACGCGCATCACATGGATGTCGAAGTGCCAGGTGCAAGTGCTGCAGATCCTAAAAGCAATGTCATGATAAGCAATGCGGGCGAGAGCGGACCTCAGACCTTCGAGAAAGGAGTTGACGTTGCAGAGGAGGGAAGCCCTGGGAAGGACGTGAAGGCTGAAGGGGAGGCTATGGCGAACGGGAAAAGGGGAGCCGAAACAGAGCCTACCACATACATGCTAGGCAATCCAGCTCGCGTAACTCAGGCACAGGAAAATGTCATTTCCTTCTTGCTGGATGAAGACCAGCGCTATGTACCTGTATGCCGGAGTTCCAGACCAACGGGCATCATTATGCTCATGGATCGTCAACCAGGAGAGCCTGAAGACGTAGCAGACGTGGAGAGCCCTCCTCTTGAGGGCGAGGAGGAAGAGGCAGAGGTCCCTGCGCCTTTCGAGTGGACTGTGAACTGATAAACACGAAAAGCATCATGGGCTGATTGCAGACGTTGTAATAGGTATTTTTCAAACTTTGAGGCGGGGGTAACTTATAAGAAGTGAACCTGAAAGGAAATCCTGTCATGACAATGTTTGTTAGGAAGGTATGGGACGGAATCAAACGAAAAGAAAGAGCGAGCCTAGCAAGGGCGAAATGATTTTCACTGAAACTAGCATTGCTTTTATCCACGCAACGCTTGTAACCACTGGGTACGAGTGTGCTGCACAACATTGATGACTGAATGCCACGCCTCGGCGTGCTCGCAAGCCAGGAAGGGCTGTGCGGCGGGGCGCTAGCACGCTTTGCGAGAGAGGGTTGACGGGCGACCCGAGCGAAGGAAAATGTTGCCAAGCCTCGCTTGCAGGCGGGGCTCTGCCGTGCTCTATCCAATGCATCCTTCTGGCGCAATTCCCCAGCTGTTGACATATGCATCTGCTTTTAGTTCGAAGTTGTGAGGTAAATACAACTTCTTAGTGTGCACAGTTTAGCCCTAATTTTCGGTGGCCCCGAAAGCAAGCAAGAGAGGTAAAGAACCTCGCTCGCGCGGAGCATCCAGGTTATCATCTCTTCACGTTTCGTTCACCGTGGCTTGTGTCTTGTGCGCTAGGTGCCGCAAAGGGGTAGATAGAACGCCGAGGCCTTTAGGCAGAGGATCAGCTGAGATTTGGCCTTCGTGAAGCTCGTGGGTGTACACTTTTGTGCGTGTTTTTGCGAAGGGATATGACAAGACCACCTGTCTCGTGAGTTTTTCGTTGCATTAACGATACCTGCGCATGACTTGTCGATTAAAACATGAAAAGCACTCTTACTCACCTTCAGTCTCCTTTACTGTGCATCCACTTATAAATCTCCATGTAGTTGAGGGCTATTTTGAGCGTTTCCATGCCGTCAATCAAGCCGTCGCCATACGCACAGCCCAACACCCCAATAGCTTCGGCCAAAAGGCCACGCACAGCTTTGAGACGGACGCATGGCACATCTCGTAAGGGGGCTGCAAGCAAGGGAAATCCAACACGTCTTCAAGAAGACCTGGTCTGCTCCCCTTCCCCTGCTTGTCAGCTGGAGCGGACAAGTCCGGAAACAGGCCATCCTTGTGAGAAAAAGGTTGATGTGTTGTATGCGGAGACCTCCAGCGCTTTTTACGACGGTAGCGAACACGATGGAGAAGACACCTGGAAGGGTCGTGTAGCGTCTCTTTTCTCACCCGTGCTAAAATTTGTAGGTGGCTCGCCTGAGGCTCAAGGTGCCGAAGGAAGAGGGAAGCAGCATGGAGCGAATTCCGGAGAGGGCGGAATCGACGGGGGCTTACACGGCCAAGAGAATGACATTAACCGGAATAACCGACTAGCACAGCCTTTATCGATGGAAGAGAGCTGTGATGAAGGAAAAGATGTGTCGCCGAATCAGCTGGAGACATGTGGAAAAGAAAATGAGGAGGGGCTCATGGATGTGGAGCCGGTGTTCGATGACAGTGCTGCTAGTGAGGACGGAGAGAAAGTTTCAATGAAAGAGGAGGAGGTCGAAGATGAAGGCATGGAGGACGAGGAATTGGAAGTCGTAGAGGAGTTCAATCCCTTCCTGTTCATTAAACAACTCCCTCCTTACGAGCACGTAGCGATTCAGGGGAAAATTTGTCTACCACAACGAAAGCAAACTCGGTCATCACATACATTGGGCCCCTTGACCCTTGTGCTGGACCTGGATGAGACCTTGGTGCATTGCACTGTGGAGCCTGTGCCGGACCCAGACGTCGTTTTTCCGGTGGATTTTAACGGAGTGAGCTATCAGGTGCATGTACGAAAGCGTCCGCACCTGGAAGAGTTCCTAGGTCGCGTGTCTAAGATGTTTGAGGTCGTCGTCTTCACGGCGTCGCAGCAGGTCTATGCGGACGCGCTGCTTGACCTGATTGACCCTGGTCAGAGGCTGATAAAGCATCGGCTCTTCAGGGATGCATGCCTTCCTGTCGAAGGCAATTACATCAAGGACCTGCACGTTCTAGGCCGGGACATGGCACGCACGGTGCTGATTGACAATTCTCCGTATGCATATGGATACCAGATAGATAACGGCATTCCCATCGAGAGTTGGTTTGAAGATCGTGACGACATGGAATTACTGAAGCTTCTTCCCTTTTTGGAGGAGTTGCAAAGAGTTGACGACGTCCGACCACTCATTCGCACAGCATTTCAATCTCACCTCCGAGTGCACGAAGCCTAGTTTCGAGTTGCTGTTCGATGGTGGGGAGTCGAGAAAGTGGTAGTCGTCCACGTGGCATAAGCTGAGGATGTAAGGAGACGAACGCAAGGTGCTGTATTGGAAAGAGGGACGGGAAACTCGTGCGGTCGATATTGGTTAGAATGAAGGAGATGGGCAAGCCTTACGCACTGGCTCGTTTGTATCGTTGAGGGGGAGCGTGACTGTAATGAACGCTTTGTGTGAATTTGTCCGTATCGCGATATGAAGATCGATATGCGTTAGTTAACATCGATACTAGGATGCGAAGTTCCAAGTTTTTAAACCCTAAAATCATAGGGACGATATTGATTAAGCACTCCAGGAAGCCGTCGCGAAGCTTCTAAAAGGAAAGAACCGTATACATAAATTTCGAGGAATTTTACAATACCTCCAAAAGTGCGTTTTGCGGAAAGCAAACGATTAATTTCAAAAAGAATTTAAGATGCTGATCTAAGAACATACGATACTACCGCTTTCTCAGAAGTGCGACGCTCACATAAATCACAGAGAGACTGCTCATGAGTATTGCAATAAATGGGCGGACAGGCAGCAACATCCTCAGGGATCTTCCAAGGGCTTGCTCCCGTGCTGTCACATCGGCAATAACATGTCTTTTTGAGGCCAACTGTTTGTCAGCCCCAGAGGCGATGGCGATTTCCATACCCTTAGCCAGATCCAATCTACAGACATCCGCGAAACGAAGCAAATAGATAAAAACATCCGCGATCTCTTGACCTAGCTCATTTTTGAAAGCCTGAGGCCAGCTTCGACTGTCGCCTGCAGGTGTAGCTTGCACTATCTCACAAAGTTCCCCCACTTCCCCGACAAGCGCGAGCAGGAGGTTGCGAGGGGTGTGATACTTTTCCCAATTTCGCTCCAGAACAAAGGCTTGCAAGGACGTCTGAAGGTCGCTGATGGTCAAGCGTGCATCCCAGGGAGGGGGACGAAAAATTTGATCCTCAGGGCCAAGGCTTTGGCCCTCCTTTTTAATACCTGTCTGTGCCGTATAGTAGTCATACTTGTGCGCAAGACCCTTACAAAATTGAGCCGGATATCTGAACAAAAAGCATTGAAGTGATGGAAATAGTCGGTACCCTCAATCAAAATGAGAAGTAGAAGAGTCTGTAGACCACAGTATGGGGAAATGACATCAAGAGGGAGCTGCGTACGACTATCGCGCACATCTAAGACAGAGATAAGTCGATGAACAATACCACACTTCCACGTTTTTATAAAAAAGCGAACTGCTACCAAACATAAGTTCAAATTGATAGGTACAGCATGCTGACGCGCCTCACCCACACCTTGAACCCTCATGTTCCACTTCTTCTTACTTGCGAGCATTGAGATCGATTTTGGCCACAGCGGCAGCACCCAGATCAATCTCACTATGGGCTGACAACCTGAGAATGCTGACCAGAAGTTCTCCTGCTGCAATTTGCATTTTGTGACAAAATTCGATGTCGTCGTAGACGAGAGCCGTTACTTCTTCACTCTTCCACTGTAAGATCTCCGCCAGTAGGCCAGCTTTGTGAGCCACGTCGAGGCAGAGCCCGGTTATCGGTATGATGCTCAATTTTAAAGTATCTTGAACAGCTTGACGAAGAAACTCGATAGAGGCGAGCGGAGCCATATGTTCATCGTGCTGTCCCATTTCTTTAAATAGCCTGCAATTATCGCTTTGCTTCAAGCACAGATGACTAATTCACCACAAGTTTCTACACTGAAATGCCTTGACTCACTTTGCCTGTGATAGAGGGACACTTTCTAGTCAATGCAAGTGAAAATATGCCTGCTCTTATTTCAGTGAAGGACTGCGCGAGGTGGCGAGGGAAAAGAAAGGCTCGCGGATCTAGCCGAGCGTCCGAGAGGAAATGGAATGCAAAGGGGTTGTCGACTGCCCCTGATCTTTCTTGCGCGGGCACACACAGCAAAGGAGGGGTTACTTGTGGCTTGTGTTTACGTGGGCAGCCACTCACTCGCGCCTTGCTTGCCGCGGAGTCTCGCGGTTCACGTTGTTTAACCGGGCGAGCTCTCTCAGGGGTGAGGGACTCCCCTACTTACTACTAGTAGTACTCGCCACTCTCATGGGGTTCCATACGAACATGCCTTTGCTGCCTGTTTCCCACCTCTATCGACTACCGCGAGACACCGTCCGCCAATTTCCCCGATTCAGGACTTAAAGCATTTGTGCGACAGGGACACCAATAACACATTTGTTTATCTTTGCAATCGTTCGATTGTTTCCCCTGCCGGCTTCCTGCTCCATGGAAGGCTTGAGGGTCTACTGCCTTGTTCCTCCCCTTCGTTTTCGCTGCAGATGATAGCCCTGGCGATTTTGTCTGCCAACGACTTATACCACACCATAAAGTCACAATGTTCTTTGATTAAGCCACGCAATCATATTTCAAGCAGGTATTGTCATTTTATGATAGACGACAGCTCGGACGACGAAGGGTCGCGGCGGGTCCACGAAGAGGAAAGGTCAGTGGAGGCCCCACGTGGGACAGGACATGCCAAGCAAGTAGGTGCCGTCACCACAAACGGGTCATCGAAACCGAAAGCCTTGAGTATGGCGTCCGAACTATTCGATGACGAATTGGAACATTTTAAAGGAGGGAACATTGCGTCCGACAGTCCGACCTCCCATTCGAAAGCTGCTGTGGCCTCTCCAACCTGCCGGAGCACGTGGGGAAGCGACATCAAAAAATCTTCTCCGACTTCACGGAACCGAATTGAGGGGTCCGCTGGCAAGGAAGTTGATGATCGGGATTCGGAAGCGGGGAAAAACGAAGAAACGCAGCGCCTTGTCTCCGCCAAAGGTGCTGTTATCTCAGAGAATGGACAAGCTCGTGGGAGTTATCACTCTGCGACCCAAACAGTGAAGCGTGTTGCGAGTGATAGGAGCAACAGAAATATCACCCCAGAGAGTATTTCACCAGAAGATTTTCAGGCGTGTAAAAAGATGAAAAAGCAGATGAAAGCGGAAAAAGATGTATCGCCTATCATCCAGGATACTGTGAAGTCGAAAGCCAACAGAAAGTCATCGCCGGTCAACGGATCTAAACATAATGATGATGCTGCAGGTGCACCCTCTCAAGTCTGTGGCGTGAAAAAAAGTTTAGCCGCCCGCAAGAGGAAGAAGGCTACTGTAGCCCCCGAAATGGAGAAGGAAATTCGAAAAATGGTGCGCCTGGAGGTTCAGAAGAGGCGGAGCGATGCGAAGAGCAAGGTTTTGAATAAGTTTAAAAAAGAGCTCCCCTGGCTTCGCGAGCGCTCAATATTTTCACAGCCAGCTACAAATGATGAGGCGGGCAGAGTCAAAGATATCGACTTGCCCCGACTCACGCCTCCTTCGCCGTCGACGCCTTCTGCGCTTTCGGCGTTGCCAGAATTGCAACGAGCCAAACTCATATCGTGCAGCAACTTCATCTACACTTTTGCGCGGCCTCTAGGCTTGCTGGCAGTCCCGACATTACCCGAGCTGGCTCAGGCGCTCCTGGCCCTGGACCAGCCGGAGGAGGCGGGATGCCCACTTGCGGAGGCGGAGGGCCGCAAGAAGGAGGCGGCGCGGCTGATCGAAGACTTGTGCATAGCCTTGGTGCGGGCCGTGACTCCTGACGTCGAATATGTGTTGGGGCTCAAGAGTGGCCATACGGGTGACCTGATGGAAGAAGTCTGCTCAAGCAAGAGTGGCTTGATAATGCCGTTGAACAAATTGACGTGGAAGGAGATAGCACGCCTGAGCTTGGTGATGTTCATATATTCCTACCTCGGATTCTCAGACAAGGACATCGCAGAATGTATGAGAGGTCGCATAAATCCACGCCGTAACAAGGTGACTCTCAAACTTCTTAAAGCTCGTCTGGAACGCCGCGCAGCATTGGCGGTTGGGAAACGCTCGTTAAAGTCGTCAAGCAAGGATGACTTTGACGCGAATAATGCGGCGGAAAATACGATTTATTCATCCACGAGAGAAGGATATAAGGAGGTAGGAGATACAGAGAATGGTCATGTTGGGATTCACAAAGACAGTGAAAGGCTTGGGCGGGAAGAGTCTGGGGATATCAGCATCTGCTCTACCTCATGCGGCGCACGAAAGGAAGCGGCGACCGCCCCGAACGGAGGTGGAAAGGACCATGCTCGGAAGGCTAATTCTTCAGACGTTCAATTCTCCGATCGCACTAAAACGAATGATGAAGATACACTTGCTGAAACTGCCGAAGACAAAAAGCCAAGTGTCACTCCGACCTCGGCAGGGGCAGAAAAAGAGAGACTTGAGGACACCAAGTCGGATGGAGAGGAGGAAAAAGCTGTTGACGAAGAAGATGAGGAAGAGGAAGAAGAAGAAGAGATGGCCGTAGAGATGTCTCGGGAGTTAGACGCCATTCTGGAAGAAGCTTGTCGGTCTGAGCAAGAGAGACGCGTTGCATGCCTTTTAAAACGTCTCCTTCAGCATTCATGCTCCGAAAGGGTCGGTACTGAGGGGACGGAGGACCCTGATATTGAAAGCAGTCTGTCCGATTACGTTCTGAATGTGTGGGAGCCGCTTACCGTGGCAACCTTGATTCTCAAATTGAAGAGAGGGAGTTATGCTGCGGATGCTACTGAGGCTGGGGGATTGCTGGAGCTCGTGCAGGACGTGGAATTACTTTGCCGGAATTCATGGGCTTGCAACATTGAGGATTCTGAAGCCTGGGGAGCCGCAGAGAAATTTCATGCAATATTTGATCGTCTTTTACAAGCTTGGGTTTTGGAGCAGGCGCCTGAAAAGCGTCTCTCCGTGGATGAGATGCGCGGCCTCTGTCAGGATTTGGTCGAGCCTTGCTCAGCCTGCCGTCAACCTATCTCTCGCCACACCGCCAAAGTTATCTGCTGCCGCTGCGCACTTACGTTACACCCAGATTGCCACCAGTCCTTAACCTATCAAGACGAAAATCGCGCAGATGTGGGGGTAGATATAGAGACAGATCTGTGGCACTGCACGGAATGCCTTGATTTTCGGGTGCGTCGTGAGGCCTATCCTGCCTTGGGGTTCGACGAGGAAGACAAACAGGGAGATCTTCTTCCTCAGGATTACGTGGAGGCGACAGATCACTTAAGCGCACAATCCCGAGATATGCTGCTGTGGCTCCGCATGGTAGTCGGGGAGTGGGGGCCCGGGATGTCCTTCCCGCCGTTGTTAGACGTGACAGTGAGCCGGACGGCCCTCGGAAAGATCAAGGCTGATCCTGATTTGCTAGGGATATGGGCAGCTCTTGCGCTGCTAGGGGGGCGGGTTTCAGACGCTCACAAAGAAATGGACGCGTGTAAAAAGGCTACGGAAATGACAGAGGCGGGACACCAGCTCTTGATACTGGATTCACTTTGCCAAGCTGCCTCTACGCATTCAGGCATAATTAGGTCGTTTTTGGAAAGGCAAGATCAAAAGCTGGCAGCGTTACGTAAGCGGCCACCTAAGGAAGAGGAAGAATTACGAAAAGAGCTGCAAGACATCGGAGGTGATGCGGCGGTTTTGGCGTGGAAAGATCCTATGACAGAAGAGTACATGGCGGAGGAAGCAGCAGCAGCTGCTGTTGAGGAGGGCGAAGAGGGAGACGACGAGGATGGCGAGAACGGGGAAGACCAAGGTGAAGAGGAGACAGCCGTCTGTTGTGAATGCAAGGCTACCACAAAGGACGTTGATGATTCTCAAGTTGTCCTCTGTGAAAGCTGCCCTACAGAGATCCACCTTAGGTGCCTAAATCCAAATTTGACTGAGGCGCCAGAAAAAGAATGGTTCTGTCGCGTATGCAAGGCCAAAAAGAGGGAGATTAATAAGCAACGTCAGCGCCAACGATTTGTGGTGAAGGCTGTTGACGTGGACGATCTTCTTGAAGGCCAACGCTTGGCTATCGAGAATGCGCTGTTGGAAGATTTCGTGGAGGAGAAAATCCAGGAGCGCCTGACGTCAGATGAGAAAAAGAAAAAAGAGAAAAAGACAGTGGGGTCATCTGGAACGCAAGAAGCTGCTTTTGTGCTTCCAGGTGGCTCCGGCGTGTTCAAGCAAGGTGAGGAGCAGAGGAGAAGTGCTGGGGATGCAGCCAAAGTAAAGGAGCAAGTGCAAGAGAATGGGAGCTTCAATTCCACAAGCTCAGCGACCCCTTCGAGCACCTCTGAAGGTTCATTACGTATTCGCAAAGCCATGCGGCTCAAATGTGAGTACTGCGGTTACGGGGAGATGGAGGTGTGCAGTCCGTTGGTGCTCGGCCAAACGCTTGCGGAGACGGAACAGTACGTGGCATTGGAGCCAGCGAAAGACCCATGGATCTCAGAGAACTTGCGAAAGCGAAACCCAAACAGAGAATTAGAGGTGACAAAGAAATCGAAATCTTCTTCCGAGTCATCAGATGGAAAAGGAGTGGCGGACATTGTGACAAGTGAGAGCGTCTCACGTGGAAAAAATGAGCAGAGTTTTTTTGCGGAGAAAATTGGCCAAAAACAGGGGCACGATGGAGGTGACGGAGAAAGTATGTCACAGTCAGGTCAACTTAATGCAGCCAGGGCTGCCGATTTGTCCACAATATCCGCCCCACCCGCGGTGGCTCCCTATTTTCCGCGGATAGACACAGCGGAAAGTCGTCGATTTCCTTTCTCAGCGCATTGCCCCATCGTTCACGAACGTTGTGCGATTCAAATGCTGGCATTCCGCGCGCGTGCTTTACACGATCAGAAGCTCCAGGGACAAAGCATTGCAGCAAGTGACGACCAAGTGGCGTGTCAGCAAGGCACTGAGGGACACGGAGTCGACAAAAATAAAAAAAATGCTGTACAACAAATGAATAAGAAGGACCCAAGGGCCGTTATAGAAGCAGCGTTGAGAATAAGTGGAACACGCACCTACTCCCTAGGTCAAGACCGCCACGGGCGTTGCTATTGGAAGATTCCTGGAGACGAAATGCGCCTATACGTGTGGGTTCGGCCAGAGGAAGGCGACGCGCAGGCGAAAGGGGCGGATCCACAGCTGCTTTTGCAGGGGGGGGCAGAAGGGATGGCTTCTGTTGGGCCTGGAACTTGGCTCTGTTATCAGGACAGCGAAGACATTCGTCGTCTTGCTGATTATCTGGACACGCGTCACTCCAAAGAAGGGCGCCTTCGAGAAGCAATTGAAGCTGAGTTGCTAGGTGAGCCCAAGGTTAGGGTTCCGAGGGATGATTCGATGTTTGTGCGAAACCCCTCTGGAGACTCTGGAGGCCCAAAACTGGACGGTTTGGAAGAGGGGCTTGTCGAAGGCGCAGGATTCGATGACGATGCCAAGACCGTATCAACAGATGGTGTAGAGGAAGGAGGTGGAGAGCAGGCAATGGAGACGAAAAAAGTCTCAAGGCCGGTCGCTTTGAAATTTTGGGAAGAGAAAAACCAATCTCCGGTTCCTTCGGAGGTATTGGACATAGAAGTCGACCCTGATATTTGGGGTGATTCGTTGGAGCGCAAAGCGGCCGTGCGAAAAACTCGCAAGTACCATGCAGTTGTTCTGGTGGACGCGGAAGATAAGGTCTGGGAGGGTCGCAATCTTGGGGTGAGATTCCAAATTTTCAAGGGTGGGGAGGAGGTTGAGGAGTCTAGCACCCCGCGGGCGCACAAGGACCATATTTTTTGGTTCAACGTGTACGAATTTCTTCTGCCTGGTTTATACACTTTGCGCTACACGGTGGATACGTTCAGCCGGGAAATCAAGCCACTTTGTCTACGAGTTGAAGTTCGGGCACGGCGAGCGGCGACTTCCGTGCGTTCGGTTCTCAACAGCCACTTGAACTTTTTGAATATTTCACGGGGCGGTCGTTACAGCTTACGGCAGTCGGTTGAACTAGACATCCCAGAAGATGCTGATGAGGTAGTAGGTTTGCGCATTGCCTTGCTTCAGCTCAAAGAAACCTTGCCAAATGGAGCGCTTCTCGAGAGCCCTGAGGACTTGGGTGGCAGCAGTGCTCATTTGGGCGGTGGAGGCAGTACTAATATCCATGCGGGTGACGGAGAGGTAGGGCCTGTTCGAGCGCCTGTTTGCTATTGGACGGAGGCGCTTCAAGCACAGTGGATAAACCATTTGATGGAGGCAGAGACACCCCACGAGGTAATGGAGGGGCTTCTGCTTCTGGAATCATGCTTGCATCCGGAATGGCTCAAGCCTTGGTTCCATCCTCTCCGCCGATCTTATGCTGCAACCTCTTCCCATTTGTTGCGCTTGGGTACTACTGCCGCGGCAGCCGCATTTCATCTCTTCATTTTGGACAAAGCAATCTTGTACGACAAAGAAAGAAAGGTGCCTCGTAAAAGTCGAGGCCAGTCAGCCAGAAGCAGAGGGTTCCATTCCACTCAACGCTCTGTCTTGGAAGGAGAAAGTGATGAAGAAGACGATGATGAAGAAGAGACCGAGAGCGAGGAGGATTGTGACTCGGACGAGAACGGCGGCCGTAAGCGTCTGAGGTCCCGCAAACACAAAAAACGGTTGGCCACAGGTTCCTCATCTTCTCATGTCCGTGGCGTCAAACACCCACAACGGTCTTCATTTCGTAAACGGGCTGTTGTCTCGTACAAAGAAGCGGGAGACAACGACATATTCGACGAGGAGTCTGACGAAGGCTCGTCTATTTCAACGAGAGAGTCAGGAGCCCAGAGCAATGGAGGTAGCAGGACCAGGCCCAGAACAGGCGCCGTGTTGCCAATTGCGTCTGATGATGAATTTTCGAAAGAGTGTTTGGCCTTGTTGCGGCAGCTCAAAAGTCATCCCTCGGCAGGACCTTTTATAGAAGACGTCGGTGACAATGTTCCAGGGTACAGTACCATCGTACCTTTCCCAGTGAGTTTGACAACCTTAGAAGCGCGAGTCAGGCGTCAAGTGTATGGTACTTCTTTGGAGAGATTTTCGGATGATGTGGGGCGCTTGTGGGAAAACAGCGTCCTCTACAATGGGGAAGATCACGCGGTGACACGAATGGCGCTGCAACTCAAGGTCCGTTTTGAGGCATGGCACCGCGATATGAAGCCACGACTAAGGGCTTAAGACAGAGCAAGCGAATTCGAGTCGCTGGTACAGTGATACGTTCGAGAAAGAGAATGATTCCAAATAGGCTGAGGCGGCTCTTTCGATTGAGGGAGGATGTGTGGAAGTGATGAGCAATTGCTCCAGCAGAGAATAGGCGAACAGCGGCGAGTGGCCGTGTGGTGGAGTAATTGTCTTAATAGAAAAGCGTGAACGCCAAAAGCAATTGAAAGTGTAGCGACAGAAAACCACTGTGTGTACGTAGCTGGCGGCGTAGCTTTGTTTATGCTTCTCCCTCGGCGATTCTTTCATATCACGAAGACGTCAGGGGTACTTTTGAGGCTCAGGTGAATTCTCAACAGGAACCTTGGCCAGCATGAAGCTCAGATCAGGGAGATATATCTCCGAAAGCACGGCTGTAGCCTTTTCAGAAAGGGTTTCATAGCCAAGCATCAAATTCTCTCGGGATGTATGTTTCGAGTGAAAGGGCTCCTCTCGAGTTTCGTTCTCACATTCAACGCAGTCCCCTGCGATTTCTTGCTCTTCCAAGATCCTTGTACCGCCACGATAATCATCCATAACTTGGTCTTGCATAATTTTTTCAAAATCTCTCTGCTTCTCTCTGAAGAACTTATCGCCCTCGTGTCTCATTCTCTCTGTGACCGGTGCATGCTTACGTGATAATGAACCTCCTGGCGCTAAAGTTCGTGGTTGAGCACTCGCAACATCTACTATTGGTAGAACTTCCCCCGGCTCTTCTTTATTCATGCTTTCCACGTTTTCATGAAGATTAGCTTTTTCAGATAGCCGCTTGAAAGGAAGACAATGGAAAGAGCACCTGGCTTGCGAATGCAAAATCTTGCACAAGACAGCGTCGAACCAAAAGCACGTTCTCGCATTCTTCCACTTCATCTGATTTAATGCAAACAGTCCATTAATGTCCACTGCCTCGAGTTCATGTATCGCGCGATGCGCCTGGTGTTTGTTGACAGCCATCGTCAAGGGCGTCAAATCGCCAGAGGCATGAAAGAAAGATCGACACGAAGATTTGTAGGACTTCGCACGCTTTTCTGAGCTCCGTTGTGGGGATAGACAACTTTCAAAGGAATTTTCCGATATGGCAGGCTTCGGGTCCTGCCTTATAGACGTATAGTCATCTGAGAGAACGACTGGCCCAGCGAAATCGCCGAAGTCATCGTTTGGTTCCCCCTCTTCGAAGAAACTATCGAACAAAGGGCGTCTTGATGTGGAAAAATTACGTCTTACTCCAATTGACTCATCACAAGGGCCCAAAGCTCTTTGTGGTTTTGAATCGGTCAATGAATGGTACTGACGGGCAGCTTTTGCATCATGGTGACCATGGGGTTGACATTCATCCTCTTCAGCCGCGACAATTGGCTGGACGCTCCTGCCAATTCTTTTCTTGTTTACATTCGCTGTTACTTTTCGAGCCCTCGCAATTTCCTTTTGAAGCTCTGCATCCGTCTCGACAACGGTTGAAATATGCGCTAACCCCGGCTCCCCAATTCGCATTGGTAGGGGCTCATACGTTTCAGCGCCGATCCTTGCCTGCTCTCCTGAAGATTGACGGCATTGCATAGCTTCCAAGCTAGCATCATTGACTTCATTATCAGTAACTTGCAAAGAATCAAATGCAGATAGTGTGGACTGGGTCGTCCACGGTTCCTCATGCGCAGATCCGGGACTCTGAGGCTTGTTTCCTTCCTCCTCAACCATTCCTGTTGACTAGGCAGGTCGAGTGTTGAAAAGCCGCAGAGTGTCAAATCCCGTGCGGTGTGAGGACAGCAGAATAAAACCAGATGAGCACGAAGCGCCTCCTATGGAGACACGACCGGGGGGCCTGGGCCGCCGCGGGAGGAGCGGGACGTACAGGAAGGAGAGTGGGAGGAGTCTCAGCGAGGCGGCAGCGACGGGGCGAGGGCGGTAGCCATGCATTGGGCACGGGCCGGACGGGCTGGCTTTCCTTTGTTATTGGAGCCTAAATCCGAGAAAAGAATTGGCATGGAAAATTAAGTTTTGCGACGGAACAAGTGGTGGTCGTAGTACCATACATTGAGCAGTCTACCCGCTCGCTCAGCATGCTGCCCGGCAGTAGAAAACTTCTTTGTCAAGATACTGCGTTCGCTTCACCGTACTCATTGCCATTTTCCCCCTAAAACACACATCATAAATAGCATGTGGCGATATTCTTCAGATGGAGAGCTTTTGGTCCACGTGGCGACGGACAACAGAATACGAGTGTACAATGCAGTAAGTAATAAAAGCCTATGTACCCCAGCACTTCGGACGAGCGTGTGGGCCGGTCATGTGGCTCCTTCTTCGTATACCACGCGTACAACCGTGGGTACTGAGTGGATTGAAAGTAAAAAGTAAAATATTTCACGTGCTGAATAAATGACGGCGACTGTGACGTGATTATGTGCGCGACTTCACGCTATCTCGGAGAGCTCAGCAAAGAGATTACCTAAAAATGTGATCCTCTTACATTTTGGCGCTCTTTTTTCCATTTCCCCAATGAATCGCACGCACAGAACATGAACATTATGACGTAGTGTATCCGTTTCTTGTGTTAAACCTCATGCGGAAGAGGCATGACATGATGACCTCCGTCTTGCCTTCCCATGCGTTATCCCCTTCCAGGCAGCAGGCACCCTTCGGCAGAAGTACATTGAAAAAGATCATTTTGCCTTCCAATATACCTGCCTGGCATGGATGCAAGGTTTGGCATGGAACGACAAGGTACGCAAGCGTAGGGGGTAGAGCTATCACGAAGCAATTTCATTCTGTGGCAGATCTGGAGGAGTGATGATTGACATACTGGCCGTGATGAGATGAAATTTCCAAGAAAGCTTTTAAATTGGTCCGTGTTATTGATGTGCAAGCGTGATAAAATCAAAAGCTCTGAGCTGTTCTGTCATTGTCTTCTTCTCCAGACTTCCAGTTCCACCGCATGTTTGTCCACCACGACTTCTCCAGCTGTTACATGTCTCACGTGTAGATACCCCTCCACTTCGAATCAAAATTTCAGAACCTGACTAAAGTGGCACAAAATCCAAGCAACGCCATGGGACTCCTTGCACTGGGGACTGATCGAGGGTGTGTGAGCGTGTGGGACTTGACCCGCGGCGTGCTGGCATGTCGGTTGGGAGAGGGGCAAAGCTTGAAGCGGTTCACGGGAATGGCCTTCAGCGCCGATGGAAGTAGGCTTTACACCTCGAATGCGGGTGATGGGGACGTACTGGAGTGGGGTCTGGGGACTGGTGAGTGTAGGCGGCGACTAACTGGGGACAAGCACGGAGCCTCAGCCTTGGTCGTGGGTCCTGCCGGCAGCGCCATCTTGGCGGTGGCGCGAACACGGATCCATTTGATCGACTTGGTCAGCGGGGAGCGGCGAAAGAAGATCTCGTCCGGCCATGCGGCTGCTGTGACACATATGGCGTTTTCGGAAGATGGACACTTCCTAGCCACGGCGTCGGTGGGCTCTCGCCACATCAACATTTTCAGCTGTCAGGGCAAGGACAAAGAGGCAGTGCTCACTGCAGCTTTGGACGGCTGTCCCACCTGGCTGGCCTTGCGAGCTGATCCATCGGGGAGGGAGAAGGGGGCTATCGTTCTTACGCTTCTCGCATGCTGCGACACGGGTAGTGTGCGCGTACTTCGGCAGAGCTGGGCAGCTGCTCATGCCCCGCCATGTGACTCGGCTGGCAGCGGTGAGGACGCGGGGGCTCTTGCCAGGGCTGGAACACGAGCTCCGCCCACCACGCTGCGTGTACTTACCGTGACTGATGGCAAAGAAAGCGAAAAAGTGTCGGCGCTTGCAGCTTGCTTCCTTCCATGGGCGGGGAGGAAGGGATCGATAGCATGGCGAGTGGGCCTTGCGTACGGCGCGGAGAGCGCCCCTGTTTTCACGAGCTTTAGCATCGCAAGCGGCGAGGAGACAGACGAATTGCTACCGAGGGTCTTGCTCGAAGGGAGTAGGCTGACTAGTGAGAAGGGGAAGCAGGAGGATGGGTTGGCGAGCAACAAGCGGAAGCGGCGGGAAGTGAAGGCCGTGGAGATGCAGGATCCAGCCTCCAAGAGGACGGCTTTGGATGAACATGGTATTTCGGGACTGAACAACGCGGCCGGGGTGGGAGCAATGATTGAAATGCGCGGCGACACTGAAGATGATGACACGATGGGGCGCCGCCTGCAAAAGATGGCTGAGGGGTTGTCGCAGGGCCTGGAGGGGCACGGGGCTCTGGTGGCTGCCGGGCCTGTCGCGACTGCGGCGAAAAGCATGGGGTCCAAGGCGGACTCGCTTTTCACGGTTTTAAGCCAAGCGCTCAAGTCTGGAGACGAAGAGCTGCTGGAGCAGTGCCTGGCCGTGCAAGACACACAAATCCTTTCCAGGACGGTCCGACTGCTCACGGCACCGCTTGTGTTCCCCTTCATAAACACGCTGGTACGAAAGCTGGAAAAGCGCCCCAATCGGGCAGTCTCTCTCTGCCCATGGATCCGTTTCGTTCTTTTGCACCACACAAGCTACCTAATCGGCACGCCAGGGCTCGACCAGCGCCTGGCAGGCTTGCACAAAGTGGCCACGCGGCGCGTGACCGTGCTGCCTCGCCTGCTGGGCCTTTCCGGGCGATTGGAACTCATGCTTGCTCAGATTTCCAAGCACGGAAGTGGCGATCACACCTTCGCACCAGGTGGCGATAATGGGGATGTTGAGGTGTACATGGATGGAAGCAGCGAGGAAGAGGGAGACGAGGAGGACGTGGTTGGAGATGAGGCGGACGCCGATGGTCTCGAGGCGGACGGAGCCGGATACGGCGATGAAAATTCCGATGATTCCTAGCGTACAGAGCACATGTAGCCAATTAAGCTGAAGCAAAACTCTCTTTTTGATTACCCTGCTGTACTTCTGCATCAAAAATTACGTCCTTTGACCTGATTTCTTTGTACAAAAATTGTTCATCTCTCCACCATGACGATTTACTTGTTTTGTTTCGCCGAGGTCGAAAGACTTTCCCTACTTTTCGGAGGCTTTCTCATATCCTTGCATATCCCGAATACGCTCCAAAATCTCGCGCTTGCTCGTCTCTTGAATCTCTCCCGCTAAAATGAATTCGTCCAAGATGGAGTACACCTGTTCGCGCGTGCGTGGAGATGAGAAATTGTCACTTGAAAAGGCAGACAAGGCCTTTCCGTAAGCTGTTCGCGGTCAATAACGTCCTTACGAATCCCCTCATGATCCTCACCTTGTTAAAATTGAACACAATGTCGAGCTCGCAGACGTTGCGAAAGTACTCATCGAGGAGCTCAACAAACAGGTGGATAGACTCCAGATATGCGAGTTCATTGTCCGTCACATCCACACCCAAAGAGAAATAAAGTCCAGCGTAGCGCCGATAAATGAGTTTGTAATTCTGGTATTCGACAAAATTTGTGTATTTACGATCCCGGCTCACAATCAGCTTGTGCACGTCCGCCTCCAAACGAAACTTTTCAGCCTCGTTTGGTGGTAAGATATACCACTTTGACAGCCTTGTCTTACCCTGACGATTCTGAAGCAATAGAAATCGAATCTAGCAATCCACATATGATTAAAAGCCGGTTTTTTAAGACATGAGGTTTTCAAATGCATACACTACAAGACCAGGACGAGAAGAGAAAACGAAGTCGGGCAGTCGGCACTCTTACACGTACCATGCTTAAAGCCCCTTCCGCCTGCTCACACGAGGTTCCCTGCAGCGATGTGGTGGAGAAATTGCATACGGAAAGCGACGAGAAGTTTTTGTCAATACTGTGTGCACGAGCGAAGGGCGGCGAGGTCGAGCCCGCACGGCCCCCTTAAGCGAGGCGAGCGGGCGGGGCGATGGATTATATTCACCCCGCCCACACCCAGGCTTTGACACTCTTGCCCAGTAATGGATAAAGACCCGCCCATTTTACAGCGTACAGGTTATTTGCACGCTTCACGGCCCCAACTAGAATTTATCTACAGCATTTAAAGCTAAGCATGGTGAGTGTGGGAGACGCCGCCTGCATAATGAATTCGGAGGCCTAGTGATATACGTTAACTCCAGTCAAAACTCGCAAAGGATTGCGACGCTACTCGTGGCTCACGTCACTTTATCACCACTCATACTTCATTGGCAGAGTAATTCAGAGGAGGTCCCTAAAAACGTGGTAGACGTGGAGGACGATGACGAGGACAGCGAGGATGTAAGTGAGCGTTCTCTCCCGTGAGGTTGCGATCCGCACAACACGCAAAATTTCCACCGTCAAAGCCAATGGGATAGGGGTCGTGAAGTGTGTTACTCCCTACTCCGCGGCCTAGGCTGCAAAGCATGCATGTGAAGTCCCTCCGCAATAAATAACTTCAATCTTCAACGACAGGATGAGGACTATGTGGAGGGCGAGGAGGAGGATGAGGACAACGAGAACGACGACGATGACGATGATGACGACGACGAGGTAAGGTGATTCGGGTCGGTAAAGGGGGGCGCTTTGGGCAGAGAGAAAGTGTACAGTTTTCGGGTCTCGAAAAGCGAGAGGAAGGTACATTCAACCCGTACCCCCGAGACGGGCTCCCCGCTTTTTGTTAATTTTGTGAGCATTCTTCCATTCGATAATTATGCGGAATGTTAAGAAGAAGCTTCACTGACGAAAGGCCCACGCCGACTCAATATCGCGTTCTGACACGTGCATTCCTGACAGGACGACTCGGAGAACGACTACGAGGATGAGGACGGCGAGGACGATGAAGAGGGCGCCGAGGAGGGGGGTGGTGGAGACAATGACGGGGATGAGGATGACGAGGAAGACGAGGAGGAGGGTGGCGACGGCGAAGATGATGAAGAGGACGACGAAGACGAGGAGGAGGAAGATGCGCCGCCCAAGAAGAAGCAGAAGTGATAATTCTCTGGCCTCTTCGAGCCTACGACATATAGCCGGGGCTATTGTCCGTACGATTCCGGGGGAATTTCTAAATCAACGTCATGGCTGCGCTTTCCGGAAAAGGCCAAGTATCGGTCCATGCCAGAAATGAGGAGAAGCGAGGTCGGGGTCGGGCGGTGAAAGAGAGAGAGCCAGGAGAGGAATGTAGTGGGGGACACGGATGTCAAGGAGAGGAAGAGACCAGAGACGACCAAGTAGGCGTTTGGTTTTCTAATCGTCAGTGCCTTGTGAATTTAAGATGAGAAAAAGAACCTATATTCTGCCCGACAGAGACCCTGAAAGCTGAAGCGAAATGGTATCAAGAGGCGCTTATTTTTGCCAATGCTGCTCTCCTGGGCGAAGTATTGTGGCCGAACAAGTCCTGACTGTCCACTTTATTTTACACTGCTGTGATAAAGAGAAACCACAAAAGCACCCCGTCGCTTCACATTCATGTCAAAGTGAGCTCGGGAATGAACGCACGCCTCCTCGTCTCGCCGTCAGTCACGTGATGGCGCTATACTACGACGCTAGAAATAATATCGACACACACACACATTTACAAGCTTGTCAAGTTGCTCCATAGAAGCACTGTAGCCTTCCGCTGCTCACAAGCGATACCGCCTCCCGCTTGCTCACACGCCAGCCTACCCTGGTCTCATCGTTTTCTTTCAGGCTCAAGTCCATGGCGTATCCAACTACTATGTTAACTAGTATGTAAATGTCCATCCCTTAGGCTTGAAACGGAGAAACAGATTCGTGTAGTAGCCTCCAGGTGGCAGCGGGCGAGAACGCCGGTGTGCGCACGTCGCAGATTCATACATGACCACCTCCCCGGGCCGCATATGCAAGGCGTGGAGCTTGCCAGAATGATCCCTCATTTCAAAAGGCCAGGGCTCCTTCACATCCTGGTCCAGGTTGATAAGCGCGGACACGACATTGGTGGTCGCCATGTCCACGTGCTCTTGGATGGTGGCGCCGGGAAGGTAGGTACGAATGCCACTGATACCCGTCGACTCTAGCTCCGCCACACCGCACCAGGACTCAAGAATGGGTTTGAGCGTGCCGATGACCTCGGATGCTAAAGCGGGAGGGAGATCGAGGCGCAGAGTGGGCGATACCCAGGTATTGATCGAAATCTCCGACGGGTCGAGGCGGTCCTCCACGGACTCGTGCCGGCGCGCCCGGTAAAACTGCTTCAGTGTTTCCCACAACGAAGACGGTAGAGCTTGGACCTTCAGACCCTCGGATGTGAATCGAGGCACTCGATCAACCTGGTACCGCAAATTATTAAGACGGAAGCTGTTTTTTGCATCGCGCTGCTTCCAAAGCTCAGCTTCCTTGTCAGTCTGGCGGCCGAACGTGTGGAGAATGCGCCGCGAGGCGGCAAACTTGCCTTCCCACATCCGGGAATGATCGTCGCGAATCCTCTGAGCATATTTGACGAAATATTTCTCCAGAAACTCTCGAGACTCGACCTCATACTGCTCCACAAAAACCACACGGCGTTGACCATGTATCCCCCGACTTGCAGCTATGCTATCCTCCGAAGCCGAAATGTTCCATCCCACAAAGCCGGGCAGCGCCATGACCTCTTGGATGTGTCCTTCTTGGATCCAAGCCAAGTAGACTTCCACGATGTCTTCGTCAATTTCCAGTGTCACTTCATATTTAATGCGATTTGCGGGGTCGTTTGGAGAAGTCAATGGAATGGGTTGTCGCAGGTAAGGTCGGTCCGCCAAATGAGGATAGGAGGGTTCGGACATGGCATCCAAAATGCTGCGTTTGCCATCCTCATGCGATAAATGGGGGGGAGGCCAGCATCTTTGGGTAGACGCAGCCTGTGGAAAGGCCGACGATCCTTGGGAGCGAAACGTAAGCGCGAATGGGGCAAACAACCCTTTACAAGCGAGAGAGTTACATCGCATAGAGAGTCGCGGTAGATGATGCATCATGGCCAATTGCAGAGTACCAAAGCGTCCTTGTAGTCCTGTGTAATGCGCGTGGTAAACATCAGTTTCTCCATGTGGCGGCATTCGTGTGTCTTCAAATAGCTGTCGCCAAAGAACTTCACAACGTGCTTGACATCAAATTCTGCGTCTCGTCTCCCGACAATCGCGGCTGTACACCTTTTTTCACCATTCCCACATACCTTTTCCTTTTTTATCGTGGAACTCTTTTAGTCTTTCTCGCTTCGTTGAAGGCTTAAAGCGGCCCGCTCTAATGTGTCCGCTTCTAGGAGATCATTCCCGGCAAAAAATAATGCAGCTCCTGGTGTCTCATAACCGGCAAATTTCTTCCTGGTCACTGCGTACAAGGCACCGTTCCGTAACGCAAGCCCAAGGAATCAGACTTGAATTGAATAGCGTGCCTTTGTCATCTTCCCCGAGGCCTTCAACAGCTTCGCTATCTGCGATGCCATGCTCGGCCTCATGGACAGAAGCCAAAGCCTTCCATCTACGGCCTCTGACTGGCGCTTTGGGGGCGGAATTGACCGGGATAGACTTGAAAGCGCTCGTTGCAAACAGTCGAGCAATCAATGACATTAAAGAAGCTTTCCATGAGTATTCGGTCCTCGTCTTCCGGAATCAAGCATGTTTAAGCGCAAAGGACCTTCTCAGGATAGCGGAATTTTTTGGGGAAGTTGAAGCTCGACCTGTGGTGAAAGCCCAGTACGGACTTCCCATGGTCCATGACCTGATTCGGGAGAAGGGAACGCTGGGACATTATGGGGAGGTATGGCATCAAGATTGCTCGTACATGCACCATCCCCCTTTAGGGGCGCTTTTGTACGGCATGGAAGTTCCTGCCTACGGAAACGACACAGTCTTTTGTGACATGAGTCTTGCATTGAAAACCCTGTCGCCCGCTTTCGTAGACTTACTGAAGCCGCTACGAGCAGTACACTCGGCTTACAAGATGGTTAAAAAAGACCCTTCGGTCGCGTCGCTGGCTTACGACGAAGTGGAGCACCCCGTCGTCCGCCGGCACCCCGACACCGGGGAACTATCCTTGTTTGTGAACCCCTTCTTCACCAAGCACTTGGCAGGAATGACGGAGGAGGAGAGTAGGCCTATATTAGAACACCTCTTCGAGATCATGACGCGAGCTGAGCTGCAGTGCCGGGTGAGGTGGGAGAGGGACACATTGGTGGTGTGGGACAACAGATGCGTCGCCCATCAGGCGATTAGAGACAACACGCGGGAGCGACGAGTCATGCGGCGAGTAGAGATCCGAGGAGACATGCCTGTATAACAAAGGAGAAAAACCAGGAGAAGGTGACCCGCGCCATGCTCTTATGATTAAAGCGAGGAGAAAGAGCGACTCGTGGACATGATGTAGCGTGGAAGACTTCCCCGTTGAGACTTTCTGCAATGTTCCTGCCTTACCATTCGCAGAGCGGCCCGCACAGCAGTGTACAGAAAGGGGGAGAGGATGGACCCATAGAAACATGTGTATTCTTTTGTAAACTTTTTTAGAGGCTGTTTCATTTTTTGAGCCATAGATTTTTACCCGACACATATAGGCAGACAGGCACAACCAAATGGCCTACTTCTCCGACTCTCTCTATTCCCACCTTCTATTAACACTTAAGATTTAACTCACACACGCGCATTACCGCATATTGGAATCCAAAGTACTCACTTGATTTCTCTCGAAACTGCCTCATTCCCAATCTTCAACCCAATGCGCGCCGCTTCCGTCTCTTCGCGGCGGTCGAAGCTCCCGGGTTTTCTTCTTTCTCTTCTTGTGAGTACGTTGTGCGGGCGCTGCGCTTGCCCTTCCCTGTTTGCGCGCTGATCGGATGTGCCACTTGTTCCATTTCATCCCCTTGAAAGGTCGGGTCATTTTCTTGAGAAGCCCCTTTATTCTCGATGACGTCTTCTAAAAGCGCACGTCGCTTCAAGGCACGATCAGCCCGAGAAATTTTTTGTGCCTCTATTGCCTCCCTGGCCTCGCGCAATTTCTGCTCCTCCTCGAGCGCAGCCTCATCCCCCTCGTCCATCGCGGAGTCATGTTCGTCGTCCGATGTGTCATAATCGAAGGCGCAAGGGCTTTGGTCTGCGACGCCATGTCCTTTCCTTTTCGTTTGCTTCCTCTTGGCTTCTTTGCCACTTTTTGTCACACTCACCCCTAGGCTTACTGTTCTTTGGCGCACGAGAGGACGGCTCTCCATATCTTCATCATGATCCTGCGCATCACTGTATCTCATTCTCTCATATTTACTACCTGACCCTTTCTTATTTCCGACAAGACTAGCGCCTTCTTGTCGCTCTTCCTCGTTCATTCTCTTGAACCGGCGCGTCCTTGATTGTCTACAGTCGCCAGCAGCGATCACCATCCTTTCCTCCTTTGTGGGCTTTGGACACTTTCTTGAAGAGTGCTGACCGAGAACAGATGTACCCGTGGTGGATATTTCTGTGGCAATTGGACTCAAACCCCGATCCGGTCCGTCTCTGTAGCCGTTCACCTCCTCATCTTCCCCATCATCGTCTAACTTTCCCGCTTTTGACTTCGTACTTTCCGTCCTGTCCTCGCCGCGCTGTTTCTCGGGTTGCACGGAGGTACGGGGTCTACCCGTTTGCGGGGCGTAGAGCGGAAGTGGTAGATAGATTTTACCTGGATAGGCTTGAAGGTTCTCTTGAGTTTTGATCTTAGAACGAAGAAATTCCCGACATACGCGTGTCACCTGGTGCAGACGTTCAGTGGCAACATCATCTTCATTAATAAGGCTATTTTTCTCCTTTTCCTGCCTTTTGATAGCGGCCGAGGCATCTTTGTATCTAGTAAGGATGGTGTCGGTCATGAGGAGGAGAAACGATAAATTGTCGGCCTCCGTTCCGAGAGTGGCCATTAGCGGTTCGAGTACAAAGGCCAGACATCGTTGTATGGGTCGCCAGCGGACGCTATCATGCGGAGAGGTGGGGAAGTCTGGAAAGTGAGCCAGGAGGTGGAGAAGGTAAGGTAGCAAGTACTCAGGCATCATGGAGGTGGTAACCTTGCGCTTGGCCTCCTCCGAAGGCTCCTCTTCCTGTCCGGCCATGTACTCCTCGTAAGCTTGACGCAGATTCTGGACGGCCCGCGTCACTGCTTGTCGAGCCTCTCTGCGGGCAGCTACATCCTCTTCCAGGGCCGCCAAAGAAAGCAACGCCAAGAATTTAAGATGTACTCTGGAGCTGCGCACAGCCCTGGCCAGCTTACGTGTGAACGCACCCGCCACAGTTATTTCCTCTGGGTCCAACATGATCCAAGCCAGCGACCGCCAACGCGGCGCATCTAGTAGCCTATGCTGTACATACTGATTTCGCATCAATTTCAAGATGCCTCCGGCACTGACAATTCGTAAGCGTGCCTTGTCTTTCTTGCTCAGCTCCACTCGACTAGGCAATCGGCCCTCTGCCTTCAAAATCTTAAACAAAAGGTCCAGCACCTCGCTCGCCGAGGCCTCTAGCTCATCCTGGCTGACCTCTACCAGTGACGAGTTCTCATTGAGATACGACGAACGCTCCCCATCATGGTCCCGCAATTGTCTTGAATCTTCATTTTTATGAACCCTCTCACCATTTCTGCTTCTTGGGCTTCGGTCCCTGTCCGCCTTATCCATCGTCGATCTTGGAAGAAACACAGAATCCTCACGCATTGCCGCATATTCCGCCCGTAGCCCAAGTACATGCGCCACAAGAAACTTGATTGCCGCGCAAGCTCGTGTGCACTCCTCGGATAGTCCTCGGCTGTGAGGACTGTCCTTCGTAGCTTGCTTCTTCTTGCTGTGCGTCTTGCCACTACCCATCAGTTGAGGAAGGGCACCAGATGCCGATTCATCATCAGAATCATTATTAGATGAGGCCCGGTAAAGTAGCACCTTTCGCAGGGCGAACGCTCGTACTCGTGCAGCATGGGTCTCAAATGTCCGGGGATGTCTCTCGGCGAGTACGGCCAAGGCACGCAGCATTGCTTCTAAGCGCGGGTTAACCAGCGACAGAGATTTGGCGCTAGTAAGCTCTCTGAGGAGGCGGGCGTAGACGGCGTCCTCCGGATCGGGCACCAATTCACACAGCGCCGAGACAGCCAGACGAGAGGCCTTCGTACTGCCATTTTTGAGAACGACTTTTAGCGTGCCCTGTCTGAAATTTGAAAGCATTTCTGCTTCCCCTTTGACAGTCAAACTTGTCAACCGATGGCCAATCTTCATGTCCGCGAGATATCTGGCACCCTTTGCCCGCGTGGCAACTAGCCGGAGGAGTCGCACCTGCAGATTTTCTTCTTTCCCTGCCGTCCAGCAAAGCATCAGAAGCTGAGGCAGAGCTTCCGACATCAGGACTGGAAAGCTTTCGATCAAAAGCTCTGTCAGAGCCACAGCTCCCTCTAGAGTATTTTCCTCTTCATCTCCACCCTCCCCATTTTCCAGCAACTCTCGTGCCAGCTGGATCAGGTCGGCCAGTGTCTCTTGGTTGGCGAAACAAGAAGTCGCTCGGCGCGCTAGCACGCGGACATACTCGCCAAGCACACTTTTCGACCCCACTTTGGCCGCCAGATCATCTCTTGCCTTCAACACACGGTTCGAGGGCTGCCGAGGGTCCACGATGGTCTGCAAAAGCTTTGGCGCTTGCTGGTCCTTGGTTTCGTTCAATTTTAAAGGAAGGCTGGTGCCACTCGCACGACGGTCCAACACCGGCACCGCTTCGAGCAGAGCTTCCCCACACTCTTGCAGGCGCACCTCCCGTAATTCGTCGTCCATGTCAGCACGCCATGACGACCGTGCAGCCAGATATTCATTAACTAGAGCTTGGACCATAGCCTGATCCTGTAGCACCGCCCGCAAGGCGCGATTCGCATCCGCCGTAAGGCGGTGCCACATAAAAAGAAGGCCTGTAGTGCGGACTTGACGGTCGGCAGCTTTGGGTAGCATAACCTCGTCGAAGACCTGCAGGATGCTGAGACGGAGTTCACTGTCTGGCAACGAGTATCCCAGAAGGACAGTGCCAGGAATCCAGCCCAGTTTTTCCTCTAAATCCTGCGGCAAGGTGTCATGCAGTCGCTCGGCCTCCGACCAGGTGCGAGAGATGTACGCCGCGTATAGGGTCGCTAGTCCACGGATAACCTCAAGGCGGACTTGGGGTTTGCGGTCGGCGAGGCGGCCGCCGACCTCCTTCAACAGCGTCTTGGAGACTAGCTCAATGGATTGCAGGGCCGTCTGACAAACTTCCCGGACAGTCTTAGCTCGGATCTCCCATTCCGGGTCTTGTAGACGCGCTGCCAATAACGGCGCAACCTGCTCGGCCAACTTGGGTTTGCGCTGCATGATGACAGCCCCGATGCCTAGGACCTGGGCGCGGATAGAGGCGTCCTTGTCTTTGAATCGTCCCAGGAACTCACGGAATATGCGGGGATATTCGTTCCCATAATCCGCATGCAAGGCTGCAAAGAGGCGACCGAACAAGGCGACAGCTCGCGCGCGCACAGCGGTGTCTTCCGCTGCCAGCTGAGTGGCAACATTGGGGAAAATGTAGAGCATGAAGTTCGGGTTGACCTTGTGCAGCTCGTAAATGAGAGGGTGGACGTGTTCCTCCTCTATTTCTGAGACACCGCATCCCTTGCCTGTAAGCACTTGATTGATAAACGCTGTGACAGGCGGATTCAGCTCCGCGAAGCAGCGGGCCACAAAAAGCTGGGTGAGCTGATAGGACGGCGAGGACTCGGCCTTGTGCTCAGGAAGCAGGCACAACAGCACCGTATCCAGGAGCGCCTGTGGCACAACTTCCAACTCAGCCAAACATGCTGTCAAGATGTCCAAGATCTGCTCTCGAAGCTCAAGTGGATGATCTTCGCGAACTGAACCCAGCAGACAGCTGAAGAAGTCAACAAGCTCCTCCTCCGCCCGGGGCAAGTCTTGCTGTACGAGCTCACTCAAAATGATGCAGGATTTAACTGTAGCCAGCGAATGGAGCAAGTAAAGAACAGGCACAGGCTTATGGCCACATGCTGCAGCTGCTTGTGCTTGTTTTCCGGGCACGGATACCAGGCTCCGGAGCTGAGCTGTGATGAGAGCGAACCCTTGAAGTAGCACAGGAGAGGAGAAGGGCGCCTCAGGAGCATAGATACGCAAGATCTCTGCCAAAGCACATGCTGTATACAGTCGCACGTCTTTGTCTGTGTGGTCGAGAATGCGAGAAGACCCGAGGGCTTTGGTAGAGCCCTCCAATCCTGTAGGGCGGTCGTCCTGAGAGAGCGTCGTCAGATGCTCCCACACCTCCTTGAGCCGCTTGGCCAAGTCAGTTCGTGACGGTGCTGCATCCAAATACTTTGATCCTAATGGCTCACTTCCGCGCTCGGATGTTGAGCTTCGGTTACGTGCCATAAGCAGGTATGGAAGTGCTTTTCAGGTACGCTGGCGTCCGCGGAACCTCCCTTCCTTCTGTTGTGTCGACAAGTGTTTACCGGCACCCACCGGAGTAGCAATATCTACAACCGCACGTGCTTTCAATCACGATTTGGCTGTCAGTCTAAACAGTAGTGTGTTTGCAATATTTGAAAAGGAGATAGAAATAGTTAAACTCGAACGGTAGGTACAGTGCATGCGCCGTAAACGCCGCGCTTCCTGTGCTCTTTCGATAGGCTGACTCGTACGAAATAGAAAAGTACAAAACCGTAAATAAATACCTACTAAAGATACACAAGTACGAGGGAATGACGCAAGCTTTCATGCTCAAAATCGTGAAGGACAGCTGCGAGACAGTGTTCCGCTTCTTCCTTATCAATTTGGCGACGAAGAGGGTAAGGGCTGGAGCCGGACCTCGCAGCCACCAGTCGCCCCGAGACAGGGTATGACAGGCAGTCGAAAACTAGACTAGAACATGAGCATTCTATCGGCATGGCAGTGATTGGCATACCAATGTATCACAGTCCGGGTCAAAAACGGGCATGTCACTTGACATCAGGGGTGGCAAAAAGGGCGGGAAGCAGACGCACGAAAAGAAGCACGGCGAGGCCAGGCGACTGCAACCGCACTATAAGCCTAGGGCACTTTTCAAAGAAGTGTTTTTATGAATCGTATCCAGCTTCATTAGCGTTTTTTTGGGTATGATTTACCGTCGGAACGCTTCAACCTACTGAGAACGTTTGCCATCTTGAACACCTCGGCGGCCGTGGCAGATCGTCGTATCCTAACCTGGAAGTTGTTTAGGTCTAGCTTTTCTGGTTTATCATGAAGAAAGTCATGCGAAAACGGGCTGGTTGATATACTTGATACTTTCATTAGTATGGTACTTGAATCTATTGCTTTCCTCCAGTTATCCAATCGTTGGTTGCTGGCAAAGGACGCAGCGATTTTTACCCGACGTGGCAAACCATTTGAGAATACATGAGTTATGGAAACGATTGTGGCAGGTCCGACATTCACGCTCAGGCAAAGAGAGGTTGCGGGCTTCTATGATCGACATGCAGATGGGACAGGGACCCATACCCTCAAACTCCCTCTGTAAATTTTTCACCCATAAGGCAACGGCATCTACAATACTTCCATCGCGCATGCTCAGCAGAGTAATAATTTGGAGCTGCCATCGATTCAGCTTGTCCGCCGAAACGCCGAGACTCCGCGTGCATTCCACCTCTACATTCCTAAGAGGGTATGCCAGTGGCAATCGCAGCAAAATCTCTAGGGTACAATCATCTTTCAGGTAGTGCGCAGTTACTTCCCGTGTGATGGTGCTGCCGCGAACGGCGATTTCGTCCTCCCCGCCGCCCCAAGGGCACTCATATCCTCTACTCTTGGCATGTATCAAATCAATCTCACGCTGCACGATGCGTCCACTGGCATACTCCTCCACAAACTTGAAAACGCTAGAGGTGAGCCAACGCTCCGAATCAGAGGACCACCATTTCCGAACTAGCGCGGGAAACGTCACAATTGTACGCACCACTACATAGGCAACCAAACGTCGAATGTCGTGCCCGTTTGTGGCGCTGGATCCCGTTCCACTTTCCAACTTGTGGGACGTTGCCCACAAATCCTGCAGATCGTATCGGCTGGATACCAAGTCTGCTGAAGAACCAACTTGGCGGCCCAAAATGCGGAAGCAGGCCAGCAAAAGGACAGGGAGACTGTCTAAGAGGGATACATAGGTAGAATATGCGTCACGCAAAGGTGGTGAGAGCGCAACTGCCTCTACATGCTCAAGGAAGAGTAGCCAGGCCATAATTGCCTGGAAAAGTCCTTGACGATATCCATTCAGGCTCTCTGTCGGCATTCCGTCTTCCCCTTCATCCCCTCCAAGCATTTCAAGCAGACCCTCCCACTTCAGGAGACAGGCAAGCCGCTGCGTGGGATGGGGCTCCAGAATCTGGGAATGCACAAGTTCAGCATCCAGCGGGGCGACCCACAAGCTGAGCATACGATGAAAGCGTGGCATGAGACGCCTCGCAACAATGCGCACGTCCCTAAGCATATCTTTTCGCTCCGACGCGTCATTCGCAACGGTCTTAGCGCGTTCATTCTCGAGAAGCGGCAAAAAATCCGCAAAAGTGGACACATCTCCGTCATCACTATCGTCATCCATTTCAGTAACACTGCGCAGGTATGGCCGCAGCAAGTGAAATGCTCCCATGTGAAAGCTCGAGGATATTGGATATCCGTCACTTTCCAAAATTTGCAGTAAAGTGTCGACATCTGTGCTCCACAGTGTCATGTTTAGCTCCAATCCCCCAGATGATGACTTCATCTCGTAAATTTGGGTCGTCCATTCTAAATCACAATTGTCAAAAGGGATTAACATTACCGCTAGCAAACGACAGCGAATGCGAATTTCATATCGTAATGCTGACATCACAGTCGTCTGGGCCGTGCTCTGCTTGATCTTTGTTGTTGTGGTGAAGCCGTGCAGAGCGAGGCGAAAGAGCGAGGCCTTTGTTGCAGGGAGGAGATCCAGTCCACCCGTCTCTAGCACAGTTTGCAATCCGACGTCCACAGCCGCAAGGAAAGCACTGGGGGATTCACTCATACAAGTCCCCACCGCCGAATTGGTCCACATCTCTTCCAGTGCCTGACGGCAGGCAACTTGCTCCCTGCAGGTCTTGCTCAGACCAACCGTCCAAAAGAGGGTTGCCACTTGTACCATCTCAAACATATTGACAGGGATCACGGATACGCGCGATTTTGTCCCATTACCAGATGACAAAGCCAGGTTTTCTTTCGACTTTCCGTGCGATGCATGAGTCACCAAACCGATCCGGATGAGCGCGGACCACAAGATGCTTGCACGCGCCATGCTTAAAGATGGAAAACCTGCGAGAAGATATAGCGAAGAGGTAACGACAGCCCACTGAGACTCCGCAGTTGCCCTTTCTTTCTCCGCTTGTTCTAGAGCCGATTCTGCGATGCCAAACCACTTGTTTTGCATTTTTTGCATCCATACGTCGACCTCGGACCGCAGAACCGCGTCAGAGTGTAAAGGGGAGATTATAGCCCGCAGCCCCCGTAACACCTCGCCCAAGCTCCAAGCAAGAACGACTTTAGAGCACGTTGTGGCAGCGCATTCCAGGTAGGGCGTCAGAATACTCATCAAAAGACCACACACATCTGATAGTTGTTTCGACGTCTTCTGAAACATAGCTGAAGCACTAATACTCGCTGCGCTGGCAAACTGGAGGTCAGGCAACCCTTCACATACTCCAGCCACCAAGCCCGATATGTCCATAGGTTTGGCACGCCGCAACCGTTCAAATTCCATCTGGGTCTCACCGCCATCGATCTTTTTGACAGTGAAATATTTTTCAATATCATCTCTGTGGATCCCAACAATATTGCCCCGCATCCACGCCCTATCAGGAGCGCTGTCAGCGATCGAAGCAGGCATGTGCCGGTCCCGATACCAGACTTCCATGCCCATCTTTAGGTCATCAGGGCTATCAAAAGACCTTGTTTGCTCCTTAGGAAGGACAACACGACCAAGGGCTCTCTCGTTCACTTGGACAGATGTGAAAGTGCCTTTTTCTCTTGTAAACGCAGCCTCAAATACAGATATAAGGCGCGATAGCAAGTATGCATCCGTCCAAGATGACGAAATAGCGATGATCTCAAGCTGCTTGCCTACAATACGGCTCAAATTCTGAATTATTTCTATATCAACTTGAGATTCTGAGTGAAAAGCATCACCGTCCACTTCATCCTCCCAGCTTTTGAAGAAGAGTAGCTGAAATGGAGCGTCTGATGGCATGCTCGTCCTGACTGGTGCTCCGCTAAGATACCGAGAAGCAGCAAATGAAGCCCGCCCTGGCACAGGTCCTCTGATAGTCTTGTTCTCTCCAGATACCACCCCGGCGGACAGGATCGCATGCAAAAGGGGTCCAGAGCGGGCCAGAAACATTTTTACGTCGAAGGCGGCCTGAAGCGATCGATCTTCCTCGAGCGCGTGGACCACAGCTTGCAAGTACCGCCACATATGTGCCCGAAGGACCGGTTCTGTAGCTGCCGAGTCCCATAGATAGATATCGGCTAGCCCAGACTCGAGAAGAAGAATGGGAAGAAAGATCGACGGGGGCTCAAGAGAGGCAGAGGCCAAAATCTCCGCTAAGCGAATGAAAAATTCTGCCCAATCCTGCTCGTGATCAACCCGACGTCCTTGTGCCAACAAGGAATGCAGCCATTTCGTGACATGTCGCCGGAAGGAATATGTTTCCAGCTGATGAAGGTTTTGTCCCTCGTCTTGATCTTCTTCCTTCTCCATCGCATCCTCCCTGGGCGCCAAACTGAGGATGGACGCAATCCTCACATCTACGGAAGGCCCAATATTCTTAAACGCCGAGCTCAGGATTGCGGGTACCTTCTCCCGCACAGCGCCGAGTATCGAGCGTCCGGCATCATGATGGTCCAATGCCAACATAAACGCCTCAAGGCCAACGTGACTCCCCCGCGCCAGTGTTCTCTCGACGAGGCGCCCAATCGCGGATGAGTCGAGCTGTGGCTGCCTTAGCTGGCTTTTTATTCCCTCACTAGTCAAATCAAACTGCGGCTTGTCACCTTCTCTGGCTTTGTAATCCCCACTTCTTCTCACCCCAAGGCACGAGGCAAGAAATGCAACCGTTTCATCGTTACGTTTTCCTACATCATCTGTTTCAATGATCTCCCGTACATATGGAGCTAGTGCATCTGACACCAGGAGTGTCAGATTTAGCGAATTCTCAGGGCACCCATGTGCAATCAAGGAAGTACGCGCAAGTTCATATGTCGTGGATAGGGAGTCGAAGGTCTCCGATAAAAACTCTAGCCTCCCAGTCCTCTTAATGTCTACATTCCGAGTGAGAGTTCCCAACAGCTCTTGCCAATGTCCTTCTTCCCCCAGCCAGGAGTTGACAATCGTCGTAATGGCCACCAAGTACTTTACAACCGCTTTGCTCCCTTTGACGTCAATTAGGTCCATCTGCTTCTCCAGAGTTGGAAGAAGGAAGTAGAGGACGAGACTCGAAGAAGATGCATACGGAGGTGATGGTGATACGGCAAAGAGGCGCTCGAGAGGGATTAGTGAGACAATGGGCTTCATGAATGACAAGTAAGGCAAAAGAGTGGCCTTATACTGGTCACGTGCCTGGCATTGTAGGACGCATTGCCAAAACAAGAAATACAGCGTCGTCTCCACGCGTCCCTGTCCTGTAGCCCCTGGCGACGCCCCTCTCTCATAGCAATCTACCAGAAGTTTGCTGAGCCAGACACTCCTACTTTCTACTTGCCAAGGCCCTGCTTCTGGAATCAAAGACAATGCCTCATCATAGTCTGACGCGTCAGATGTTTGGTCATCTATGCCAAGCACGCGCAGTGCCACCACCTGAACACCCCGCCAAAAGCAGTCATCGAAATCTAGAAAAAGGCAATGTCTTCGTCCCCCTCTCTCCATTCCAGCATTGTTGAATTGCACTAAAGCGGTCAACAATGCTTGGAAAGCCTGAGGCTGTCCACTCCGGGCCTCGCGTGCGAGCACTCGCGCAAGAGCTCTCAAGATCTCTCGAACGAAGACAAGCCCCGCATTATTACCGTCTAAAGGCCCAATACTACGCTCCAGCTCCTTCTTGTTAGCAACCAAATGCTCCTCCGCATCCTGACAAGGCTGTCGAATCAACATATAGGTGGCAATCTCGATGATGGCCACCATGTAGGGCTCTTCCCCGTCGTGCTTGTCGGCCGAAGCGCCCGTCCAAAGAGACCCCAACAGATCTACAGAAAAAGCTCTAGACAATGCAGGAGGGACGGAGGCCACGAAGGGCAACAGAGAAGGACAAGAAACTTGAGCAGCTCCGCAAAAGCTAGCCCGCACGAGCTTGAGAAGTCGGGGGAAAAGTTGAGCCTTGCAGTCGAGCGCGCTCGTCAGGGTCTCTGGGAAGTGACGGAGAAAAACAAGGATGCCTTCCCACATGGCCGGAAAGTTGCCCCTTTCTCTTTCCCCAAGCATCTTGCATATCTGCTGCGCCACCATGTCCGCCTGTCCCCTGTGCCCCATGGCGCTCCCTGCCTGCCCGGCAACGGCGGCAAGCAGCCTATAGGCCGCGCGCCGGACAAAAGGGCGAGGATCCTGCAAGAATTTCCACATTGCCTCGTCCTTAATTACCTCTGTCAGCGACTCAGAACGCCCTTCGACAAAAAAGTAGTTCGGGCCTGACGCCGGGGTAGCCAGGGACGGGGCCGCTGTAGGCGCCCCACCATGTGCTGGATTGGGGTCTGGCGCTTCCTCGGTACTGACCGTGCCTGCCAGTCGCGACAAGGTTTCCTGATCCAGAGCCATCAGCAAAGCTGCCAATGCTGTAAGGGAGCAGACACAAATCCTCTCCAAACGCTCCTCAGTCTCATCTGTGCTGCTCCTTGCGCTGTCAGACATGTCGAGCGCTACCTCTTCTCGCGTTAAGCGCAAATTTGTGTGTAAATACCGTATGATTACGGGAGCAGACTCGATCAAAATGTCACTACGCCGCAAGTCTTTGGGAAAGATTGTGACAAACGCTCGATTGGCAGCGTTGGCGACCTCTTTTTGCGAGTCCCTCATGGCCAGCCACCAGGGGCCAATCAGGTGGGGACCCAATACCCGTACCATGGATTTGCGGTCTCTTGCGAACAGCGCCGGGAGAGTCGTGGAAAAAAGGACTTCTCGCACACGCCGATCATTTTCTAGGAGTACTAGCCGTGGATAAACGTGCACCCAGTATGGAAGCAGCCCTTCCACCACCGAGGACGAAAGCTCCGACCCACTACTTTTGATAAGCCGAGCAAGCTCCAATAGAGCCTTGTGCTTAGTCATCGCATCCTTCTTACCCAAACGCTTGAAAACCACCAGAAAATCTGCATCACCTCCAGTGTAAAAGGGTGTAGGGGAGATATTGTCGTCGTAAACCCTGCTGCTGCTGGCGGTGATGGTCCTGCCAACAACACTGCCCTCCAGAGAGGGAGAGGAGGTGAGCTGCGTACTGACTCTCGCATCCCCACCCGTGAATCCGCCTCCATCGGTCGTCGATGAGGATGTTACGTCTGAGAATCCAATAAATGACGTTCTTGACAGGAGGGATGAAGCAGCGCTGTCCATGACGAGGTAAAGAAACTTCAGCTCTTTGCTCCATGCCTCTCACTTCGATCTCACCTCTCCTCCCCCATCGCTTCAAGGGTACTTGCCTGGAGGACGACGCATGTGTCTTCTTTCGGTCCTTGACTCGATCCTTTCCCATGCGTTATATGTCGCCTAGGCATAATGGAAAAAAGTTGGTGTTGCTGTGGGGTTCTGAGCAGCGATGCACCATCGATCCTAGAGAGTAGTCGATTTGTATCCCGTTCTTCGTGGTGCTGACGTACGTGAATTATCTCTCTGGCACTCTTCTCACCAAAACAATATCAGTGTCAGACTCGCAGTGACGATGGCTGGCAAAGTACTTAAAAGGAGTGCCAGTGGCAAGCATGAGTCAATAAATGCGGAGAGAGTGAAGACTGCGCGTACTAGGAGTCGACTTAAAGCAGACCCGGAAGGGCCTGCAGAAGGAAGCAAGGACCATGGCCCAGACTTGCCTCACCAAAATAGGCAGGAAAATGATGCAGCGGGGTCAAGGGATGAAAAATCTGAAGGTATGTGCAATTGTGATATATTTGGCACTATCCCTTTCGACGTCTCCGCAAATCTCACGCCTCACGAACCACAGTCACACGTCGATCTACACGCTCTCGCCCCGCTAATGAGAATACCTATGACGAAGACACGCAGATCAAGGCAGAGCCGCCCGCTGTACCGCCAGTTGAAAGCTTTGGAGCTTCTTCCAAGAAGCGCAGTGGGGGTGGCATGTCGGCTTTCGAAATGGAGCGTGTCGAAAATATTCGCCGCAACCAAGAAATGCTACGCGCTTTGGGTTTGGGTGCCATGAAAACCGACATTGGTTTGAATGCCACCGCTCAAGCTCTACAGCAAGCCCGCAAGAGGGTGGCTGGCAGCAACCGCGGACTGAAGCCTACAAAAAGAGAGCCTCGCGCCCCTACCCGACGTTCCGCGCGGATGGAGGGCAAAGAGGCTCCTTTCTATAACGAGGAGAAGCTGATCATGAAGGTCGAGGCACAGTCTGCGAGGGAGGAAGAAAAGCGCATGGACGACGGGCCGCTGACATTGGAAACCTTGAATAGGTCCGAGGAGGGCGGGGCGGACTTTCTGGTCCTGCTTAAAGAGCTTCTGTTGGAGCGCAGTAACGAGGCGTCGGCACAGGCGGATCGGCCCACCAAATCCAAGCCAGACATGGACTACTTGGAGTCGTTGTCCGCGCTCACGCTGACGGAGGAAGACATCCTGAAGCTGACGCCTGCCCGCATCAGCTCCATGGTCGTGCATCCGTCCGAGCGCACACTGGTGGTTGTGGCGGCGGACGTGGACGGTCATTTGGGCGTCTGGCAGGTGGAGGGGGACAAGGAGGTTTTCAAATTTCGTCCGCACATCTCCAAAGTAGCTTCCATGCAGTACCATCCGGCAGACCCGTCAAAGCTGATCTCATCCTCCCACGACGGCACCGTGCGGTGCTTGGACCTGGCAAAAGAAGCCTTCGACCTGCTTGTGGCCACTGACGACATTTTTCAGGACTCCGGATTCACGTGCGCCTCTCAGGTCTCGCATTCTCCCGAGAATCTCTACCTGGCAGGCTACGAGGGTAGTACAGGCCTGCTGGACCTACGATCTCGAAAACTCTCGTGGGTGCATGGGGAGGCGCATGCTAAGAAAGTAAACAGCATCGAGGCCCACCCGACTCGAGAGCATGTCTTCATCTCCTCCTCGACGGACAGGGTCGTCACTCTTTGGGACGACCGGAAGCCCAAAAAAGAAGTGTGGAGCATTGCTCATACCAACTCTATTAACAACGCCAGTTTCAGCCCGACGGGCGCCTACCTCCTCATCACATGCCAGGATCACAAGCTCTACCTCCACGCTGATCCCGTCGCTGCGCCTTTCACGGCCGCTTCTCCGCCCGACCTGAGTACGGCTCAGTATCGCATTAAGCACAACAACAACACGGGCCGATGGCTCTCCAAGTTTTGGCCCACCTGGGACCCGAAGCACCCAGACGCTTTCGTGGTTGGGAGCCTCGAGCAACCGCGCCGCATCGAGGTCTTTTCCGCCTCATCTGGTTTTCAAATTGCTTCAGTTCGCTCGGAGTGGATGAACTCTGTCCAATCCATCAACCAGTTTCATCCCTCTCGCAATATTTTGGTGGGGGCGAACTCCTCTGGCCGTGTCCACTTATTTCGGGGGCCGGGGGAGGAGCGGAGATGATATCATTTATGAAAGAAAAAAAAATGGCGTATAACTCAATCCAGTGCACCGAAAGAGAATGTTGGTGAAGAATCTTAGTGGTTCTTAAACCTTTCAGCATGATTGTATCGTCGCACCAAGTTTTTCTATCTTTCCTGTCGGTCGCGGGGGTCATCACGCTTACAGAGTGGCGGTGCAAGATTCAGTCGCGACAATACGGCCCAGCCAAAGTGTTATTTCGTGTGGATGCCGCACTCGGTCTTAGCCGAGCCGTCCTTGTTCGTCAGGCCCTGGAAGCGGCCACTGCGCTCACCGGCGTAAGTCATCCATTTCTCTAGGGGCACCTTCGCCGTGCTCTGCATGTCACCAAGGGATGAAAATCCAACGTCGTGAAGGGGGTGGTACGGTACATTATGTTTACGAAGGTAATTCCAGCAGTCCTCGAAAGTCCAGAATGCGATGGGATTCACTTTGTCGCCCTCCCACACGGGCAGGGACGCACGCTCCGCACCATGGTCCCGTCGACGGCCGTTGATCCAAGCGTCCGTGCCAGACTCCTTCAGCGCACGCTGGAGGGGCTCCACTTTGCACTTAAAATCGTACTGGTCAATGTCTTCCATCCAATAGTCGGCTCCATACTTGTCGTAGAATGACTCCTGAGTGGGGCAGTCCGCACAATGGTACACTTTTGCCTTGAAGCCATAGTGTTCCTCCACCTCACGCAGAAAGTCTAAAGTCTCAGGGAACAGAAAAAATGTATCAATGAAAACAATCTCAATTTTGTCCAGGAGGCCGGCCTTAGCAATACCGTCCAGGAGCACGCAGTCGCCTGCGATCAGTGCGGTCGTAAAAAGCGGCTTTTTCTTGATTTCTACTGCTTTCTTGAGCACCGATGAGAGCTGCCCCTCCAGAAACTCAAGCGTTTGCTGCTCAATTTCCTTGTTGAGCGTGGAATCCTCGCCTTTCCCATAGCTAGTACCGACCGGAATATTTTTAAAATCACGTGGGTAGGTTTTGGTAAGCTCAGCATTCAGGCCCATCGACACGAGGCCTTGCTGCCGGTTCAGCTTCACAGCAGGTTGGGGCCCAGTTGGCAGGACGAATGCCGTCGCAGCCGACAAACCTGTGGCGAGAAGTGCCACAACTGTAGTCTTCATGATTTGCCTGGGTAGGATGGCACGAGGAGAAGATGAAAATACTAGGTGAATGATTGTACCAGGTCGCAGGGTTGGAGAAATCCAGACGAGGCGTGAGAGCTACAATCTATCGTGGCTTGGTTATATACGGTGCCAAAAAGTCATAAAGATGACATTGGATGCCATCGCAAAGAATAAAGGCCTCCATTCTGTAATCTTAACTCGGCAAGACAGGCAGGTCACAGCGTCCTACTTTGGTGAGGGTATCTATGGCTGCGCCTAGCCACCAGGCAGCGATCAAGCGCGGGGGTAGGAGGTTGTAACAAACCGTCTAGACGAGAGCGTGCATGCTTTATGTAGTTTACAGATTGTTTGATACACTCACGCCCAACCCTACCATATAACACAAGATATTTGATATGTGACAGTTGAAGGAAAGAATCAATCGTCGTTCCGAATTTTGGACATGATTTGCATGTGTGCATGGACCAAGCAAACAGGGTCAGGCCTCGGCCCTCCCTCCAGTCGAAAGATGGGCCACAAGAAAGTCCGTTTCATACCCTTCGCAAGGCACGACTACGCCAGTACAGAAGCTAAAACGTTGGGAAACTTCGAAGGTTTGACAACGAATGCTGCAAAGAAGGTCGGCGTCAACCGGACCGCAATGTAACGGCAGTGTCGATAAGATTTACTTCCACGCCAAACAAGGACTTCAAAATAAGAAAATGTGCGTGAAGCTATATGTTTGTTTATCCGTGCTTATACGCTTTGTCGTCTTCCTTATTTTGTCAAAATTTCAACCCTCCCAAACCCGATGCTTTCAAGTGTGAGTTATTTTAGCATTGTACTGCCAGCAGAAAGATTGCTGAGGACGAATTCGATGGTGTGACAGCAGAAAGAGTCAAAAAACTGAAAAGTCTAATTTTCCGTACATTTGATGTTTTTTCTTAGCAAGGGCATAAATGTACAGCAGGATTGCTCTAAAATAACGCTTTACTCATACTAACACTAAACCAGCGCCAGCCCAGCATGGTCAAGAGCAAGGCATTCATCTCTGACTGGAAATGCTGGAGGTCGACTCCCTCTTGGATCCATAATGCCTGTGGTAAAAAATTGGAAAAAAAAACCCAATGAATGACGATTTGAGGTACGGATTTGTCGAACAAGAGACGGCGTGCATGCCTGCGTGAGTCGAGGGGATCAGCGTCCAGCTTAATGCATCTTGGCGGTCCAACGCAGTGAACGAGACTTCAAGACTTACATGCAAAAACAAGACCCCTAGACGAATATTCACCAGGCTCAACCAAGTGCGAACAGTGGCCCACGTGGAGAGGGCGTAGCTGCTACCTACGTCATGTTCGACGGCCTGGGCGCGACCTAGCAAAATGGCAGCAAGCCAAAAACACCCGAGGGTCAAACCATCCGAAATGACGAAGAAAATATGACTGACAGCTGAAATTGGATCTGCATAAGCTATCAGGCCGTTTTTCAACACGTCGGACGATGCCGCCGCATTGATGCTGGGAAATGGAGTCAGCACCATATCTTCTACCGTCCTGAAGGAGATGAGCAAGGCAATGTCGCAGATCAACAATGAGTAGTTCTGTACAGGTGCGGGATTGACGAAAGGATCAAGGATCCGTGCTAGGAAAAGCATGAAGGTCGCTGCTACAACCTCAAGCTCTCCCATCTCTCGTGGACGCGCGGCTACATGTGCAAAAGAAACGGGCTTTTGTGCCTTCGGGCGTTCGTACTCTTTCGGCAGGCGAAGGCGTCGGTCACTAGTAGGGCTTCTTCCGCTGCTGCTGGACAAGTGAGAAGGAAACGCTTTGTTTTCTTCTTTCGCACTGAAGAGCTGTCGGCCTGTACCTATGTCCCGTGCTTCGTCGTTTAAAATGGTGCGCATCAAGCGGGTGTTGCGAAGATCCTGCCCAGGAATAAGGGAGTGAAAGCGCTCCACGTAAACTTTTTGGCTGTGAAATGGTAGCGGGCGGCGCAAAAAACCCATGGATGTAGAGCCGAGGCTTGAGATCATTACAATTAGTAAACAAGTCCGACGTAACGTTGGCATCGCTTGCATTTTAAGCGGTGAGTCGTCCGAAAGTTATAGGCAAAAAAGACAATTCCTGTAACGTACGAGTTTTGCATGGTTGAGAAATCCATATGTGCACAAACATAAGCAAAGCCGCTTGTCCGTACTGCACCTCCTATCGCGCGTGCGATGAAGGAGTCGTGGAGCCGCCAAGCTACAACGACATGGTCTCCACGACAACAGCGTGAAAATATTTTTTTGAACACTGCCCTTAGCTATAGCAAGGGAAAAGATGATCCACACAAAGTCTTGCACATTTCGAAGAAAGAAGCAATCTTGGCTTGGGTCATCGTGCCCCCCGCCTCCCTCACGTGCTTTGAAGTGTGCCAGTCGGGGCGCACGCGCGTGACGTCACGCGACGTAACGGCTCGCTCGCCCGCGCCTCGCTTCCTTCCCCGCCTCCCTCGCCTGCGCGGCTGGTCGCTCCAAATTTCGTCCCTTTCTTTCACCGGGTTCCGGGGCCTCGTAATGGCCATACGCGACCTTTTCTCTCTACAAGCGTGGCATTCTTTCAGAGGATCTGATTGTTTTACAGTTGCCTGGGTGCGTGGTCTTGTTCATATTGCCGCAGCGAAAAACGGGATGGGTTGAGAAGGAGGGGGAAACTCCTTCCTCATTCAATCCTTTGCAAAGGAACAGGCACACCACAACCTTTTTCGATCACCTGTATGAATCCTTTCACTTTGATTGAAAAAGATGGTGGATACCAGACTCATTGTGTTCGCGGAGGATGTCATCAATCCAGTTGTCAAAATCTGCAACGCTCCCCTCTTTTCGCTTTTCTGTGCGCGCCCATTCACCAAAATTGGCATTCGAAGAACCTCAAAATCATAACGCTGCTCACTGATTGACATTCCACCTTCCTTCACTTGTGACACAGAAGAGATTCTTTGCTCGCTCCCGGTTCACCCCGCTTGCTTGCCAAGTTCTTTCAAATTAACTCTCAACCCGCTTCCAAAAAATCCTTAACTACCAACCATGCGTGAGTGCATCTCTATCCACGTCGGCCAGGGCGGCATCCAGACGGGCAATGCCTGCTGGGAGCTCTACTGGTACGTTATATATAAGTTTTCTTGCAGATTCTTCAAGGAAATGTGCAGAATTTGCTCGCCTGCCTGGATCCTCAGTGCAAACCTTAGCCTTCTGATCATGCGCAACCTCTTTCAAACCCAAATTCGCCACGTAAGTCATGTTATACGTCTGACGAAATTTTCATAATTTCTTTACAGCCTTGAACATGGCATTCAGCCTGACGGGCAAATGCCGTCTGAGAAGACCATCGGAGGCGGAGACGACGCTTTCAACACGTTTTTCTCCGAGACGGGCGCCGGCAAGCACGTCCCCCGTGCTGTCTACGTCGATCTGGAGCCGACAGTGTGCGATGAAGTCCGCACGGGCACGTACCGTCAGCTCTACCATCCCGAGCAGATCATCTCGGGTAAGGAGGATGCTGCCAACAACTACGCCCGCGGGCACTATACCATCGGGAAGGAGATCGTGGACTTGGTGCTCGACCGTGTGCGCAAGCTGGCGGACAACTGCACGGGCCTCCAAGGTTTTCTCATCTTCCACGCCACGGGCGGTGGCACCGGCTCGGGCCTCGGCGCGCTGCTCCTGGAGCGTCTATCTGTGGATTACGGGCGCAAGTCCAAGCTGTCTTTCGCTGTGACACCTGCGCCCCAGGTGGCCACCGCCGTGGTCGAGCCCTACAACTCCGTCCTGTCCACCCATGCCCTGCTTGAGCATACCGACGTGACTTTCTGCTTGGATAACGAAGCTCTCTACGACACGTGCCGCCGCAACCTTGACATTGAGCGCCCCACGTACACGAATCTGAATAGGCTCATCGCCCAGGTCATCTCCTCCTTGACCGCTTCTCTGCGTTTCGACGGCGCTCTCAATGTGGATGTGACAGAGTTCCAGACCAACCTGGTACCCTACCCCCGCATTCACTTCATGCTCACGTCCTATGCGCCCGTGATCTCTGCGGAGAAGGCCTACCACGAGCAGCTCTCTGTGGCCGAGATTACCAACTCGGTCTTCGAGCCCGCGAACATGATGACCAAGTGCGACCCTCGTCACGGCAAGTACATGGCCTGCTGCCTCATGTACCGCGGTGACGTGGTCCCCAAGGATGTCAACGCCGCGGTGGCCACCATCAAGACCAAGCGCACGATCCAGTTCGTGGACTGGTGCCCCACCGGCTTCAAGTGCGGCATCAACTACCAGCCCCCCACCGTGGTGCCTGGCGGCGACCTGGCCCGCGTCCAGCGCGCAGTCTGCATGGTGGCGAACACCACGGCCATCGCCGAGGCCCTTTCCCGCATCGACCACAAATTCGACCTCATGTACGCCAAGCGTGCTTTCGTCCACTGGTATGTGGGTGAGGGTATGGAGGAGGGTGAATTCTCTGAGGCGCGTGAGGATCTGGCCGCGCTGGAGAAGGATTACGAGGAGGTTGGTGCGGAGACGGCCGATGCGGACGGGGAGGGTGAAGAGGGTGAAGAGTACTAAGAAGGGCCGGGTCGAACGGGAGATGTAGAGTGGGTTTATACCAGCATCAGTAAGACGGTGGCTGAGTCTTAATCATTCAGTGGATTGGGGACTGTTGCATGTGATCTCGGGTCACCAGCTTTCATCCCTGTGTCATGTGTCCGTAAGGAGGTGTTTTCAACGTCACAAACTCAGAATATTCACGCATCGATAATAAGGGGTATCGGTACGCACAAAAAGGAATACGGGATATCTTTGTGAGCGAGACCTGACGTTCCTAGTCTGATTGCTACTCTAAATGCTTCTATTCTCGAATGCACCTCCTCTTCATATCAGTCTATGCTTCCTGTTTGATGAGCTAGGCCCCTCAAACCCATGCGTGTCAGGGGAAGGACGCTGGATGTGCCGTGACCTTGAGTCACACCACGTGTGCAAAACGTCCTCGACGAGAGTGGAACACAATCACCAGTCTGCGCTCAGAAGAAAAAGAAATAAGTATGATGGTGCTCTTCCGCTTCGCAAATCACTGCCACCACAGAGACGACGCTTTCGTCACATTTCTTCGGTTTCTTTGGGTGGTCCCCGGTCTGCTCACCTCCTGCCTTCCATATTTCATCTATGCCGTCTTTTGAGCATTCAATAAACACCAAGAGCAATAAAATGACAGGCAAGCGAAGGCCACTCATGCAATTTCCCCACAGGCAGTCTCTTACGCGGAGGAAGGTCAGAGTCAATTTTTTCGATTGCAACGTCATGGTTTACATGTGATTACTCACTCGTCGGCAAGGGCTTCAAGTCAAGGTCGATACCTAAAAAAGAAGACAGGCTCTCTGAAGCCTCCTTCAGGTCAGCGAAATCAATCGGTTTATCCGAAATAATCGTCCCGTCCATCAAGAATAAGACCGTGCCCCCGAACGGGGCAATTTTCGTGTCCGTGTGCAGCTTCTCGACCCTCAGGCCTCGCGCAAAGAATAGCTCAGTAACCTTGTATACCAAACCCGGGTGGTTCACGCCCTCTACGTTGAAATTTGCCTTCCATGCAGGCTTCGGCACGACTTGGTTGGCCCGCTCCGCGGTGACCGGATGGGTAATGACTGACATGCCTCCTACCTTCCCGAGCTTTTGAGTGATTTGGTCCGCGTCTGGCTTCGGTGCGGCCACGCGCATCATCAATGAGAAGTCACAGCCCATGCGCATCATTCTTGATTCCTGGATATCTCCATTGTTGTCCAAGACCAGCTTGGCGATGTCGAAGACAATGCCGGCGCGGTCTGGCCCCGTGGCCGTGAGAATGAAATGGGAGTCGGCGGGGGTGGACGCACGTGACACAGAGACCATGCCTGCACGCGCCAAATTTACACGTACCATGTGCATCATTGTCGGATGCATGGCAGCTGGTAAGAAAATATACGGAGGTAAACCGGATGTATTCTATTTAATGGACTTGAACGAGGATCTTTCAAATCATTGACCCATAACACAACACACTTTTCAGCAGAAGCAGTATACTGATTCAAAATGCACATTGGGCAAGTGCAGTCACCCATCAGGGATGACTAGCAGATGGAAGCATTCTCCCTCAACGCGAAAAAAGGGAGCGTAGGAAAAGATAAAATTTGTTTACAAAACCGTAAGAGGGCCCTAAAATCCCACTACGACGCACCCCGCTTCAAATTTGATGAAAAAGTGGAGAGCATGGCTGCGTCTTGTCCCGGCAAAGCTGGTGGGAAGCAAGTATGGAAGTTGAAGAGGAACTCCAAGTGAGAAGGGGTGTTCGGATCGATGAAGCTACGTTTGTGAACCCCCCAGCGTCAAATCAAAAGTCAAGGATGCTAAGACCTTCATGATAATGGCACTTGTTACAGACAACGTGCGTTCTAGAACGCGGTGTCGATCTTTCCGCGGGCAAGCGCCCTGCCAAAGCCAAGTTCTCAAATGCACCGCCCTCACGAGAAGGCCTCAGCGATGGCCCCTCTATGGCGACAACGCGTTTCATTTCGAGTCCGGGCCACATTCAGCCCACGAGCCGAACATGCCCAATCATAGCGATCGCGCACACTGTTGTTCACAGCGGGCTCGATGGTACCTGGCCATTTTCACCTGTTTAGCCGCCTGTTTCCTTCCTGACCTTATCCCAGCACGCCAGCAGTTTCCTCTCTTCACGTTCCCGTGTCCGGCTTGAGCCCGGCCTTCGGCTTTGACCCTGCCTGCCCCCCTCTCTTCATCTCTCTCGTTTAAATCTTCTTAAATGACAGAGGAGCGTGCAATTTAAATCTTTCTGAGCAAGCTCGTTGGAGGATTGGAAGCTGCGATCGTCCAACCTTGCCCTTGTCTTCCCTTTCACCGTCACCTCAACCACCCCATCCACACAATTGACGTGACATGAACTGTTTCCTGGCTTCGCTTGCGAAGAGATCCTGACTCTGTGTTTGCTTCCGTTTAATGTCCGTCATGATCGACTCTTTTTTTGCACCCAGGCATTGCTAATTTCACTTGTTTCCTTCCACCCCTGCCAAAGTATCTAAGCACCAGACGTCTACTGTCCTAGTTGCGTTTCAGCCTTTGCACGCCAAAATGTCGACTATGAAGTTTAAAGGGTGCAACAACTTTCGGCAACGCCTCGTTTGTGCTACGTTGAGCGGGAGGCCCTTGCTTATCACGCACATCCGGTCGGAGGAGGAGGAACCAGGGCTGCGGGACTTCGAAGGAGGCTTCTTGCGCCTGCTGGAGCGCTTGACCAACGGATGTCAGGTGGAGATCAACGAAACTGGCACGGTGCTGCGCTATATTCCCGGCATCATTGTAGGTGGACGGCACGAGCATGATTGCGGAAGTGCGCGGTCCATCAGCTGGTTCTTGGAGGGCATCTTGCCCCTGGCGGTGTTTGCGAAGCAGCCCCTGCATCTCTCGTTGAGCGGTCTCACCAATGACAGCTTCGATGTATCGGTAGACAATGTTAAAGCTGTCATTTTGCCTCTATTGGCCTACTTTGGGGCGGAAGGTGCGACCCTCAATGTGAAGAACCGGGGCCTGCCCCCGAGTGGGGGGGGGCACGTAGAATTTTCGTGCCCCATTGTGCGAGAGCTTCGACCATGCAACCTCGTTGACGCCGGCTTGATCAAGCGTGTCCGAGGCGTGGCGTATTGCGCAAAGATCTCACCGCAGTTCGCCAACCGTGTGGTGACGTCGGCCCGCGGCCTCCTGAACCGCCTGCTCCCGGACGTGTACGTTCACACGGACCATTACAAGGGCCTGGCCGGCGGCCACAGCCCCGGCTTCGGGCTGACACTGGTTGCAGAGAGCACCACCGGCTGTTTGCTAGCTGTGGATGTGCATGCCAAGGAGGGGGCTCTACCGGAGGATGTGGGTGAGCGGGGGAGCGCGCTGCTGCTTGAAGAGGTGCGACGGGGCGGATGCGTGGATTCCGTGGGGCAGGCGCTGGTCTTGCTTTTGATGGCGCTGGGGCCGGAGGATGTCTCGAAAGTGAGGATCGGTCAGCTCACCATGCACGGTATACAAACGCTGCGGCTGGCGCGCGAGGCCTTTGGAGTCACCTTCAAGATCCGGGCGGACACTGAGACGGGGACAGTGCTGCTCTCCTGCTTGGGGAGTGGCGTGAGAAACTTCAGCAAGAAGGTCACGTAATGCCAATTTCTTCGTTTGGTGATGTACAAAGCACCCAAGTAAAGTAGCAAATACTCAACTTCCTATAAAAAAATCAGACTGTACAATTGCTTTCCAATTAAATAAACACTCTCCTTCTCCGTCTCGCTCAACGTCCTTGAGGGGGACGAATATTGCTGTTGCCTCCGCTGCAAGCACTGCTTCCTCTCACGCCGAGCTTTTGCTGGTGCCCGAGAAGCTGTTGTTGGTGCGCCATCCCATTTCCAGCCGCTGCACTTTTCTTTTGCCCCACACTCTGCCTAAGCTTAGTGTACCAGGCTTGGTACCTGGCGAGCATAGCATCCTTCTTCCTGCCCGCCTCTTTCTCCCGGTTCAGGCGCACGGTCAGACTCTCCACCTCGGCCTCGAGGCTCTTGACGCGGGCGGTCTCCCGCAGAGAGGCCACGTGGTTGGCGGGGTTGCTCTCGTGCGGGTACTTCTCTCGAAACTCCTCCAGCGCCGCCCGCAAGCCCTTGAAGCGCTTCGCGTACAGCTCCTGAAACTCCAGAGTTTCCCGACGGATCCGCTCGTTCTCCTGCCGGGCCTGCTCCCCGTCCTCGGCCCTCTTGATGAGCAGGGCGTTCTCGTCGCCTAGCGTCTTCATGCACGCCAGCAGACGCACCACCTCTCCTTGCTGCACGGCCTCCACCCCTTCCAAGAAACCGCCGCCGCCCCCGACGGTACCGCTGCCGACGCTACTCGAAAGTGGCGTACTGGAAGCGGTCGCAGTGGACGAAGAGCTCTTCCTTGAGCGGGACAGGTTCGAAGCCGCCGGCAAGGCTGTCGAGGCACCCTGGCGCGAGAATGGCGATTCTTCCGTCCCAGCCGACGTCCGCGGGGGTGCGGCGACGGCAACCGAGGAGGGTTTGCGCAGACTGGCAGCTGCACCCCGTCCAGCCCCCCGCGAGTGTCGGGAGGAGCCCAAGGCGCTGCTGCCGCCCTCCCAGGCCAGAGAAGCCCCCTCGCGTGCCGCGGCCTGCCGGTTATTGACGAGGAAGAAGGAGTCGCCCAGAGTCGAGGACAGGTAGCGTCCTCCGGGCACACCCTGATGACCGCCAGCGCCAGTGGGCTGGTAAAGCCCGCTGGAGAAGAGGGGCTGAGACCCGATGGCTTGGAGGGCGCGCTCGAGGGCCAGCATGTCGTCCACAGCCCCCGTGTCTGCGACGGTGCCCGTGCCGCCCATGCTTGCGGTGCTGCTGACCATGGCGGAGGAGCACAAGGATCCTTCTGTGGCCAAGTTCTTGCTGGATGGAGCGGGCGGGGGACGGGAGGCACTTTTACCGAACGCGGTTGGGATGGAAGAAGTCCGCTCCCGCCTTCTCAAAAAATGCTGCAGGGTTCTCGCCTGCCGGGCATGCCCGTCCGAGAGGAGCACGAGGGCGGCCACTGTCTGTGAGCCATGAACAATGCGGGAGGTGGTGCAATGAGCGCGTAACAGTACACTGGACCCCGGCCCAGCGAAGTTGGACCTAGAAATCGCGACCAGGTTATGATGGATAAGACAGTCCAACTATTAAAATCCTCTTTCTCTTCTCCAAGCCAAAGCATCGGCTTAAAATCTCTGGCATTTTGACAATGGACTAGCGTGCGTACGTACCAAGCTCCGAGTACAGGGCAGTCGCTCGGCCGCCTCAAGGAAGCAGTGAGAGGCCTCACAATGCTCCTGCACCGCCTCAAGCAACCGTCCTTCGCGTCGCAGCTCCTCTGCTTGGGTAGCATGGCGATGAGCCTGCACTATGCTGCTAGAATCCAGGTCCAGGCCCCCGCCAGGAGCATTGTCGCCCCCAACACGGGCGTCGCTCCGACTGACATCCGTGACAGGCTGACTCCTTCCGGTCCTGACGAAAGGTAGTATGCTTTCCGTTGTGGACGCCGCCATTCTCGGATCGGTCAACCATTGAGACAGCATCCCATCGCTTGTGTAGGCAATATTGTGGAGTGAAGCACGCTGTTAGCCTGGTGGGGTGCGGATTCTCATGCCTTGAGCCATCTCGCGTGAGTTACAGACGAACATGCGCAACACTCCCCGCACTAACATTGTGACCCAGAGTGGAGATTCAAATCAATCTACCCGCGTCAACATCGCGGTATGCCACCATGGTTCTAGAAATCGGGGAATGCATGCATTGAATGCGCCGGACAAACGGTGTACTCATGTGAAGCGCTCGCCCTTTCCACGACACCTCGTGCTCGGCATCGCAGTTCCTCGCGTGACGCACGGAAAAGGAGCAACAAAGCAATGTTAATCATATTGAAAGCTTTCACATGTACAATCGCATCCTTGCTCCAGATAATTTAAAGATCGGGATTTCCCGTCGTGCGTCTTGCAAGGCAAGGAAAGCAAGGAATGCTGCTGAGAAGGAAGCCCCTCATCTCGGTCCTGGGAGTCTTGGCCTGCCTTATGGCGGTAAGCATTCGTCTCCCGCTCTCTACCGCATCAAAGGGCGACAATGAAGACGGTAGCATCCACTTCATCAGTGAGCATTTTTCTGAAGCAAAGGATGCGGGAGAATCTACGTCGGAAAGCGCTCAATATTCATCTGTGGAAGCGCCGGAGGAGGTCGAAGGGGGCGTAGCTCCAGGAAAAGCCAGGGGAAAAGCCCGGAAAATTATCCCGGATAAGATCCGTGCAGTCAAGACGGCTGTTAGCGAAAGCCATGAAGGAGAAAGCTCGGTACCTTTAGAAACAATTGTGGAACGTCTGGAGGAGCTGGAGCGGCGCGTGCAGGAGGAGGAGGAGGACGACGAGGAAAGGGAGGACCCGGGTTTCTCGTTGGACAGCCTGGATGATGACAACAAGTCGATGCTTGAAATGTACGTACACATTTGAAGTCCTGGTGCATGCGCGGGGAAAATGGAGGGAACTTGTGTCGGATTTTGGGGAGAAAAGGTCCGGGACGACGGCATCTTTCCCACAAACTGCCCTTCCCCCCAGTGTCTCCCAGACGGCCTTTGACTACGTCACCACGCGGCTCACGCCCAAGACGGACCGGGAGTGCTCGTGGAGCTACAGTCAGGGAAAATGCGTGCCGGCATGCCGGTGCCGCTTCCAGTTCCTTGCGGGCGACTACACCCTGTCGCGCGCTTGCCGCCTGAACCGGAATGCCACCGCCCTGGGCCTCTGCGACCCGAGTGGGCTCGAGGATAGCGACGAGAACATGCTCGTCCGAGCCCGGCGCCTGCTTGTCCATGGCCTTGGGAGTCTGGACGCGTTCCTGGACCGTCATGCCCCGAGCACGAGTCCCGAGTGCGATTGGCAGTGGTCCTCGCTCCGGTGCGCGCCCCCCTCGGTCTGTCGCTTCTACTTCAAGCTAGGAGACTATCACATTGGCCGCTCTTGCCGGCTGCGGACGGTAGTAGAGGCAGAGCTGGAGGCGATCGAAGTTGCCAAGGCAAGGATGGTGGAGGAGGAGGAGGAGGAGGAGGAGGAGGAGGAGGAAGAGGAGGAGGAAGAGGAGGAGGAAGAGGAAGAGGAAGAAGAAGAGACGGAGGAGGCGGGGCCAGAAAAAGAATTCGAACATGTGGAGGAGGTAGCGGGTAAGGCAGCTGAGAGCATGGCTTTGAATGGGAAGGAGGAGGAGGGTTCAGAGGGCGAAGGGATGGACAGGGGCGTGGGCTTCGGCGAGAATAGGGAGGAGAACGAGGAGGCAGCGGGCAGCGATGCACATAAAGGGAGAGAGGGGAGTGAGGATAAGAGGGGGTATGAGGGCGCATCTATAGAGGACGAAGATGAAAGACTTGTGAAGGCGTGACAAAATAGTGCGAATGGTGGATAATCCCCCAAAAGAAATCAGACGTGTTGAAAGTTAAGAAAGTGAGATATTTGTACTTTACACTTTTTTAACACATGTAGCCTCACTTCATCATCAGTGCGGACCGCCCACTCAACCACCCTGCATCCCAGCACCCTTTCAGACCGTCTCCTCAGAGGGGGAAGAAGGCGCCGTGCATTTCGTAGACCGAGCCCTCCACCTGCAGTCTCGACAGGCTTGCTTGGACTTCGCGAGGTGCGGCGATGGCTTCGAGTGCCTGAGGCGTCATGCCTCTCTTCGTCTCGCGGTCTGTGTGGCGCAGTATGGCGTCCATGATCCGGCTGTCAACGTCCGAGGGACCCGAGGTCGAGGGGGGGTTAGGCCGCGGGAAGGAGGAAGCGGCCTCCCGTAAGCGAGGTGGAGCCGACTGCAGACATGCCGTCTTTAATGCCTTAGAGGTGGATGAGGAATGTGCAGCGGAATGCTTCTTAAGCCACGATATAATAGATAGCATAAATGCAGTTTCTGCATTGGCATCGCGGGGCTGAAAGACGTGACCTGCCACCACGACCCGCTGCCGCGCGCAGGTAAGTCGCCTGTCCTCCTCTTGATTCCGCATCTGTTGCCCCTGCTTTCCTGTAGATGCGTCTATTGCAGTGTCTTTCCCAGCGTACCGCAGCGCCCCAACTACCTCACACAGCTGGCCAAGCGGGGGGATCAGGTCCTTTCCAACCCTCTCGCCGAGGAGCACCTGTACAAGGCCGCTTCCATCATCCAGCCAAAATCCTGCCCCCTCCTCGCGTTTCGTTACAATGCCATGACATCGTATATTCTCCAGGTGCCGACCATGCCACAATAAAAGTAGCCTGTCCGTCCCCGAATACCTGTTCTCGCGTTGTACCTCCTCCCTCCCCTCCTCCTCCACGCGCGGCAAGGAGTATATAAGTGAGACAAATATACGGGCGGGTGCTGCAGGTAATGATTGGAGAAATGATTCCCATTCTTCTTGTTGATGTCGATTTCGTTTCATGCTGCCCTGTGTGGGTAATGCGATTTCGCGGTGAACGGGACAGGAAGACAGAGGCAACGGTCGTGTCACTTTCGCCCTCGGCGAGAATCGAGTCGCATGCCCGTACGAATATCGATGACTTCCCTTGGAACTCGAGCGCTTGCACTTAGAACTGATCACACCCGCGACTTTGATTAACAGGTGAGAAAGACGTCTGTGGAGCGATTGCGAGTAAAAGGTAACGACTTGCGGAGGACCTTGGCTGTCATTGAAAACGCAGCGGCCCGCGGCATTTGGTGCTGCAGCGCAATGCGTGCGGATTGAAGGAAATAGAGGCCATCGCGTGAAGATATAGACTGCTCTTGAGGCTTGGCATATTTATTTGCTGTTCGCAAAAGGGGTAGCCATATTGGCAGAGGACAAGTATGCCGGGCATTCCTGATCCTCAAACAGCTTTTGCCGTCTCAGGTGAGAATTTCCTTCATAAGAACGAATTGCTTTTGACAAGCCGGCATGGTCGATAGTCCCCACAAATGTCTACGGCATCGTCCAATTTCTTCCTCTGTATTGCGCCATTCTCTTCTTGACAGGGCAAGCCATCCTCCTCACCTTGAGCGGTGGCACGGTCATCTTCCTCTTAGCTGTTCTGGGCTTCAGCGTCATCCACCGCTTCAACCTCTTCCCGCGGACCTACAGTCCCCGCTGGTACTTGCATCCAAATCGTACGCCCATGGTAATAGACCGGTACCCGCGCTTCTTGTTCTCGTGGGTGAAGGAGATCTACGCCATCCCGGAGGACGAAATCCTCCGAACGGTGGGGCTGGACGCATTGGTCTTCCTGCGGACCCAGCGACTTTACGCGCTACTATTCCTGCTCTGCTCCATCTTTGGCCTCGGGGTGCTCCTGCCTCTCAACTTCAAGTACGGCAACCCGGCCACCAACGATTCCCAGTTCGCCCTCACTACCATGGCCAACCTTCCTCCTCGGAACCGCATCGGCAACATGCACGTCTACCGCACGAATATCGCCGCGGCTTGGCTATTCACGGCCTTCACGGTGGGTTTGCTCTGGCTGGAGTACCGCTCCTACATAGCGCTGCGCTTCAAGTGGCTGACCCTGCCTCGCACCCACAACTACTCGGTCATGGTCACGCACATCCCGGCCAAGATGCGGAACGTGGCGGTGCTGAAGGCCTTCTTCGACCGCCTCCTCGCCCCGCACGGCCCCCAGCTCGGGGAGAGCATCGGCAAGGTCCTGAGCGTGACCCTGACCATGAACCTGGCGCGCCTGGAGGCCCTGGTTACCGAGCGCAGTCACGTGCACCGCAGGCTCGAGCACACCATCGCCCTCTACGGCCGGCCCGACTCCCGGTTCTGGCGCTGTCTCCACCGCTGTCTCGGGCGAAGCAGCCAACAGTGGCGGCAAGACCTCCTTCACGACGTCCGGCTTCTGTCGGAGCGCCTGCAGACCCTGAACGAGGTGGTGGAGTGCGCCCAGCAGGAGGTGAGGCGGCTGTACTACGGCTACAACGACCCCTCGAATTTTGGCCTCCTCGACGTGGAGGTAATGCCCTCCCACACGGGCGGCACTGTCGGGGCCGCTGACAGTGTGGTCCGTGGCGGGGGGAGCAGCAGCGAAGGCCACAATGAGCTCTCCGTGGAGGAGGGCTCAGCCTGCCCCAAGCAGGACCCCGCGCCCCTGACCCCTCGGAGCGACCTCCTGCCTTCCAACCGCCTTGCCCCTCCCTCGCCGCCCGTCGACGCCATCAGGCCTGCGTCCTTCCCCGCCAGGCAGCTGTCCACCCTCGCCCAGCCTCATGACGGCAATGGCGCGGGTGGGGGGGCGCTTCCCCTCTTCTCGTCTGCCCCAAGGCCTGTCTCTCCTGCCGCCCGAGAGCGGAGTCCTGAGCGGCAGGGGCCCGCGAGGTTCCAGGAGGGCGACCTCCTAGCACCGGTCGAGGGAGATGGGGAATGTGCGCGGGGCTCGGGCGAGGAGGGAAAGAATGAGCTGGACGAGAGCGCCATCGACATCGACGGGATCGACCTGCCCGGCGGCCCATTCCACCTGCTGCCCTCCGGGGGCCCCACGCACCGTTCAAGCCCTGCGCGCACTGCTTCAGCAGAAGGAGAGGACAAGCGCGAGGAGGGTGAGGTCGAGGATGAACTGGGCTTGGCCGGCATGGGGATTGCCATGGGACCCAACGGGGCAGGGGCGCGCGTTGTGGCCTGGGCGGGGGATCTGGCGCCGCCGTCCGAGGACGCACGCTTGGCGACGCGGGGCAACGCTTGCCAGGAAAGAGGAAGCAACAAGGACGGGAATATGCCGGGAGAATACGGCTCCTTCTCGCCCTCTACGCTGCCCTGCGACGACCGCCGGCCTCAAATCAGCACCCGGAGTAAAGCAGTACTGGAGCAGTTTTTCAGGAAGCCGATCAGCTCGGAGGTGTACGGGACAGCATTCGTGACTGTGAGCACGCTCGAAGCCACGGCTATATTGCGGCAGACGGTGACATACCAGCGGGCATTCGAGATCATCGTGGAGGAGGCCCCCCTGCCCGAAGACATCATGTGGACCAATATTGACATCAATTTCGTCACCAGCTACCTTCGAACCGCACTGGGTCACCTCCTCACGCTGGCAATCACCATCGCTTTCGCCTTTCCCACAGCCTTCATCTCAGCTCTGAACAGCGTGGAGACTTTGAAGAGAAAGTTTCCTGCGCTGAATGACTGGCTACCCAGGTCGGACGAGGACAATCGATGGATCAACGCAGTACTCGCTCTTGTTGCGCCCCTACTCCTGCTCATCCTCCTCTCTATCATTCCGCCTATCTTCGGCCTGCTGACGCTTCGTGTTATCAAGGATTCTCGGACCATTTCGGAGGCTCATTACCACGTGTTCAAACGGTACTTTGGTTTCCTCTTCTACAACGCTTTGGTGATCTTCATGGTCACTACCTCCGTCGTCGAGACGGTCAAGCGGGCGTATTCGAATCCCATCGAAATTCTTAACCAAATTGGTGTAACACTGCCCAAGCCTGCGGCCTTCTTTATCAATTTTACGATCATCAAAGCCTTGACGGGGCTACCTTCTGAGCTGATGCGAACCATGGCCTACCTTACTCACCTAGTGAAGATCATATTCGTCGACGAGCTAACGGAGCAGAATCGTGCGCAGATGGTTATTGGCTGCCGAAGTCTTACTCATCCTGGTGGCTTCCATTACGGGAAATTTTTGGCAGAGCACACGCTGCTTTTTGTTTATTCGATGTGCTATTCCTGCCTGGCACCGCTCATCCTGCCAGCTGGTTTTCTCTTCTTTGCTGGTGCATTTTTGGTATACAAACGTCAACTCCTTTTCGTCTACGAGCCTGAATACGAAACAGGTGGGAAAATGTTCAAACTCATCCTCCGCTACACTTTTACTGGCCTTTTCGTTGCTCAATTTGTCATGTTTGTGATGCTCGTCACTAAGTTGGCCTACGAAGATATCCCTTTCTTTCTCCCCCTGCCCATCGCTACCTACTTCGCGAAAGACCTGATTATCAAATGGTATGGACGCCTTGAGAACCATGTTCCCCTTTCTCTTGCGGTAGCGAAGGATGTTCGCTTTTGGCGGGGCCCTGGTAAGGTGCCTTCTTCCCGCACGGGCGAGATTCTGGACTTGGGAAAGGATACTTTTCACCATCCCGCTGTACGCGCCCCTTGGTGCGAAATAACACAAAATGTGCCCCGGGCCTCCGGGGGAAATTCCTTCGATATAATGATGCTGCAAGGCCGTGCGGGCATTGGTAACATATACGATCGTCTCGACAAGTCTGAGGCAACCTTCTATGAGAGAAGTAATAGCAAGACCAAGACTTTCCGAAGTATGGGACGCAGGAGATAGCTCGATATTTGGGTAAAGGAAAGGAATGCTTGTCCGAAACGTCTGTATATAGGGGTGCAAAGCAAGATGAAAAGCCTTTGAATTGTACACAAGAACGCGCCTGCTCGCGATCCAAACCTGCCTTCACAATTTTTCTTTCAAAGAGGGTATGAAATGAATCTCAGTAGCCCGAGCTTGCTCACGTTCCTTTTTGTGCTTCCCATAAATGGTGTGCCCCCCAAAAAACGAAGCAAACTCGACTTTTTCCTCCAAATATGCATTACACAAGCGCGCTATGCAGATGGCGTGGCCGCTGACATCTCCTGCAGGCATTATTTCTGCTTCGACAAGAAGATGGAATAGCAGTCTCTCATGCCTACCAGGTCCTGTCCCCTCCTCTATACATGCCTACGCTTGATGTTGCTGGAGACGGGTGAAGGATCGCTCTGTCGTTTTGAAGTGAGGGGAAATGGGCACCGTCAACTTGCGTACACGCGAGCCGGTACCTAAGCCATTCCCCTTTGGAGCCGGCTTCGAAGTCGAGTCGGGCTGCATTTTTGAAGTCAAGCGTGTGCCGCGAAAATCATCTCTCGCATCCCGGGGTCGGGCCTTGTCGCCAGGTGCTTCTTCGCTTCGCTCCTGTATAATAGCCTCAGATGCTTTGCGGTCCAGGACGCGTGCGGAGGTGCTCAAATTCTCAGAATGAGGATGCCGATGGACTACCTTCAATGGTTTCGATAGAGCCCGCTCAACGAGGGAGCCAGGGCCAATTTCTTCCAAAGAAACCCCAAACTGCATGTGCTCCGCTGTTTCAAGACACTCCATCTCCAGCTGCCAAGCATTTTGCGCCTCGTCCTGTCGATGAACCGAGGGGAGGCGCAGCTCACTGGTTTCCAAGACTTCTTGCGCGCACGCTGCGGACAGTATTTTTCGGGAAGCCAAAGCAGGCGAGGAAGCAGCTTTCATCTCGAGCTCCACCTGCTCCTCCTGAGCACTTATGCGGGCCTCGGACGCCATCTTGGACTCGGCCGCGGACAGCTGAAGAGGCACTGACTTGTTGCGCTGGTGCTTTCCTTCGTATGTTTCAGTCTGCACCCGACCGGCCTCAGAGAGAGCTCCTCGCAACCGATGCCGGCTATCCGTCTTGAAATGAAATGGTTGAGAGATCGTGACACCGCCTTTTGAGACCTTTGGCACACCCATCTCTCCCGTCGACTCTAGTATACGACGGTCCAGCGGCCTGGCCTTGAATTGGCGCCGATTCTCTTCCGGATCTCGCTCTTGCACCTGCCTACCCTTTCCAAGGTCGACATGAACAGCTTCTCCCATCGAATTGTTTCGCACAGCGGCACGCATTTGGGTGCTCAGTTTGAGGGTTTGCGGAACGGTCAACGTGCGGGGTGACATATGTCGAGGGGCGTGCTGTCGCAGAGCCCCGCCGCCGCTTGCATTGACGCGCTGCTTCTGTAGGGGCGGAAGGTGACTTTGAGGGAAGGCCTCGGCCTGATAGCTGCCGTTGGGCACATTGGTACTCCCCTGGTATGTAGGCGAGTTGCGGCGGGCGAGCGCGCGCATTTCAGTGTGGAAAGAGGGGGCCATCGGGACGGTCAGGGGCCTCGAGGCCTTCTGACTGGCGTTGATTGCTCCATGGGAGACAGTGCGAGAGGCTGGGCGCGGCTTGGCATAGATTTCCACCGCTGGATCTTTGCTGTGATGGCTTACAGTACTAGTGCTCGTGTGCTTCTCCCCACGCCGGGCACTGAGTCGCAAATGGGGGGACTGAGGGATGGTCAGGGCCTTCGTGGAGCGCAGGGGGGCAGAGCCCGCGGTACCTCCCACCATGCGATTGCGTTCGTAAGCGAGTCGATTTGTCCGAATCTGCTGCTTTAGTCGCTCCTTGGCTTCAGCGGCCATTCGCATCTCCCGCTCTTCTGTCGACTCTTTCGCGTGCTGGCGGGCGTTGCCGGAGGAAACTCCGGTACCCCCGGCCAAAGAACGAACAGGCCCACCCCGGCTGGGAGGGCGTGGAGGAATGACGTGTTTCCTAGAATTTCTATCCCTGAGCTTGGTGTCGTCGCTCTGATTGCGGCCCCAGGACGCCAGGGTGGGGCGCAGAAAGGAGGCCATACTGTTGACGGCGGCAGTCCTCCCGACCGTGGGGGCAGTTTGAGCCAGAAATGAGTGATGAAGGGGAGGCGCTCCACTCGTGGATTCCTTACGCGGACGGCTTACAAAGGCCCGAGCAGATATATTGTTTCCCTCGTTCAACCCACGGACAGGCGTGGTAACGACAGGAGCTGCTTCCTCAGCCTTTACGGCGGGAGGTGGAGAAGCCGTACGGGTTACAGGGATGCAGAGCTTGCGGGTAATGGGGTTTGATGTGATGGTACCTTTGACAGAGGGCGATCCCGACCTCGGTAAAGAAGCCGAGGGGGGGAGTGAGGTCGACGTGGGAGCAAGCTGGTTACTGGGCTTTGGCGAGGCAACGACTGAGGGCGGACTGCTCGGAGCCCTTGGAGCGCCAGAGGAAGAAGGCTGTCGCAAAGGTGCTACATCAATATCTGCGCCGTGTGGAGGATCGATCTTGGTTGTGATAGTTTGGCGAGGTACTTGAGGAGAGGCAGCTTTGGGCTTCACGGCGGAGGACATGGGCGCGACCGCAGCCACCAAGTGGGGGGAAGTGGCAATGCTTCTACCTTGGGGACCATGCCATGCGACGGCAGGCGGTGACGACGTTTTGGTAGTACTTAAAGCATTCAGGTCCGTCCATGTTGGCGCATCGAAGTCCCAGGGGTCGGTCGAGAGGTTAGTTTTGGATGTCGCTGATGGAGGGGGGGCTGTCGCGGTAGGCGCAAAAGCGCTTTGTGCGGTCATGCTTGTAGAGCCACCACTTTCTCCCCGTGTAAAATCAAAATACTGAGGTGCATTAAAATCATAGGGATCTGTTGTTGTTGCCATACTCTCGGCAGCTTCCGCTACAGTACAGTGAGGGGTTGGTTGCCTAAGGAGGTGAGATTCCACTTTTTGTTAGCAAGTGTTTTTTCATGGCCCAATCATGCCCAAGATCTGACCACTTAATGTTGTTTACAACCTTGTTAATGACGTGAAGTCATTATACTCGTCTGGAGGCGTGCATGTGACGTTTTAAGGATCATGCACGGCAGGAGTGGGCCAAAGCGACCACAGGCGCGAGCGGGCGGGGAAATTTCAAATTTCAAAAATCAACCTCCCACTGCTTCAACACAATAATGACATAAAAACACAACAACGCGTCTGTGCAATCCACACAAGAAAGGTCATTTTCGTCCCAGACGTCATGTCCGAGAAGGTATCATCGGGATTTGCAACACATGACATTGTCTACATCGCATACATGAAATGCATAACACACAATCATTCTTACTTTTTTAAAACAACAATACATCTTAACTCTCTCTTCTAGTGTCCACATTTGCAAAGTTTCAAATGACTGAGATTGCGAGCGATGACAGAGTCGGCAAGCAATGTCACCCATTCCCATGTTGAGGAAAAATAAGCCCTCCCTTTCCCATCCTCTGCATTCCCCTCTTCTACCACAAAACACAATGCTATTCCCCTTTCCTCCCCATCAAAAGGGAGAGTGTACAACAGCGGCCTTCCCTGTATTCCTGCCATGTTGACCTTCTGTTGCAATGAGATATTTAGGGCGTCCAAATCCACCCCATGTGTCAGCCTTAGGTGGTCGGCTGTGACTCCCAATGATGGGGCCCCAGTCAGGCGGAACGTCACGAGACAATCCACCCAGGACGGCAAAGAATGAGGTGCTGCTCCTGCATAGTTCCTCTTTAGTTGCTGCCGTAACAGGGGCCCCAAAATTGCGCGAGCATCCATGACCTCCATTCGCTTGTCCAGGGCAATCATATCCCGAATTCGTGCCGCCAAAGACGAAGAAGCCAGATGAGGATCTGATAGTGGAAAGGATGTTTCCTCATCATCAGCTTTGCAGGCATTTTGTAGCGATGTTTGTATTTGGCTTTTCTGATAACCTGAGAGTCGCCCGATGAAAACGACTTGCGTCCCGGGTGCGGAAGACCATGTTCCCTCGTCTGAGAGATGGAAACGGCGACGCCCACTTATGGATAAGGCGACCCGGCGACCTGCCAATTCCCGTACGTACAGAAAGCCCTTGCTGCGTATTATCGCCTCTGCAGGGAAGACGTGGGAGAAGAAGCGCTGTAATTTACGAAGTAAAAAAGGGCTTTTATTCTCGAATGTAAAGGCAGAGATGCCCTCAGACACTAAATGGGACCTTGAATTCTGGTCCGAGGCCGCCGTCGCGGCACCGGTGAAGAGATCGGTCTTTCTGGCTCTGCTGCTGACAGCTTGAGAAGGCTCAGATCGAAGAGTGGAGACCTTTCGGGTAGCATAAAGAGCGTTGCTTTCTTCGTGTGTCATGCTCCCCGCCCCCAAATCAGGTAACTCCACGTCAAGCACGCAGGGTAGAGGTAAGTCAGCGAAGCGTGTCCGGTGTATGCGTGCAAGCGGGTTAAGCTTCCGTAAGAACGCTTCCAAATCATCGAGATAAGCTTGGTCTTTCACTAGGTCCGTCTTATTCAGTATAATCACGTCGGCGCACTCGATTTGACGGCGTCGTGTCGGGGGAATCCCTGGATGAGATGCGGAGGGTACGTGCGCAGACAAGGTAGCACCTCTCGTGTCACGAACAGCAGGTGTAGAGTCCACTATTTCTGCATGTAATACATCAGCGTCCACCATAGTAACGACGCTGTCAAGGCGAGCTCGTGTCATCTTGCCGAATTTCTCGTCCAGCGCCTGGATAATCCTCTCAGGGTCCGTCACGCCGCTAGTCTCTATCACTAGGTAGTCGATCGCCCGTTCTTCTTGCTCTGGTGTCTGCAGACATTCCCAAATATTCTGTCTCATTTCTTGCTGTAGGTGTGAACAGCACAGACAACTGCCATGTAAGTCCATAATGCGGTCGGAGGGGGCGTTACTCTTATCTGGAGAGAGTCTGGCGGCTTGGGAGAAACCGTGGTTACTCGGTGAGGAGGAGTTGGCCACCGTTTTCTCCAGTTGTAAAAGTTGCACGTCGTGGTTGAAATCACCCAAATCATTGACCAACGCCGCTATTCTAAGGTTTTTTTTCTGTGTCAGCAACTTGCGTAGAAGGGTTGTTTTGCCGCTGCCGAGGTATCCCGTAATAATCGTTACAGGGAGAATAAAAGGCGTCGTCAAGGCATCTAGCGTACGCTGTTCGTAAGTCATGCACATATTGATAGGATCTGTCATAATGAACTTTCCTGTCGAGTGCGATGTTACATTATTCGAACACAATGAGGTCCAATTATAATAATGTTTCCAAAAGCAGACGTATTACGTTCCATTAGCCTTTGTGCGTTTGTTAGTTTTCCGGTAAGCAAAGAAATCATTTTTTAACTCTGGAATCAATTTACCTAAATTCCATTCTTTTCAGTATCTCCCCTTGCATTTTGAGAAGATTTGATCCAGCCAAGACATGTGTGGCGGCTCATGTCCCTGTACAAGCTAACCTCCCCCCACCCCCCCGCCCTCTTGTCGCCATATGATTACTTTGTCTCAGTGCGCTTCAGTGCGATTCCTCCACCGACTTGCCTCATAAAAAGTAACCTTAAAAGAAGGAATAACATTGCAGCGCCGACGCATCTCATGGTCGACCTGCTTTCACGTCCTACTCTACTCCACCTTTACCACCAGCCCCGGCCCGCTACCCGATTCTTCCTCCGGGGCTCAATCCACGTCCACGCTGGGAATAGATTGTCGAAACCATCGGCCCAGGAACCAAATGGTGTTGTGGAATATTGGAGGGGACAGTATGAACAGGATGCGGAGGGTCTGGCGCAGGGGGGTCATCAACGTTATATCTCACGTGAGTGCCCGAGTAGCTGTGGCGTCTTAACTGGAAGGCCTCCTGCGGCCGATAGTTACAGTGGTACCCGAAATGCCCAGCCGACCCGCACTGAAAGCAATACACGAAGTGGGGAGCTCTGCGTCCGAAGCCGACCTCCCCAGTGGGCGCGTTTGTTGAAGCATGCGGCCCGCAAAGAGCTCCGTGCCCGAGTCTCGCGCAAGAGAGACAGCGGACGCCGGCATCTGCCTTCAGTGCCGCCGCGGCTTGCAGTCGATGTACGCAGGCGCTGTCCTCGTGATCGGTGGCTCCGCACTGCAGACAGAGGGCGCCCTCGGGCGCGCCGAGGGCAAGCTCGGGGCAGTCGTCGTCCTGGTGCCCTGTCAGCGCCGCACAGATGGTGCACGGCCTGGCCTTCGGAGGGTTGGGGCAGAACTTCATCGTGTGGCCCACGTCGTGGCAGCGCCGACAGAACAAGGCTTTGTCCACCAGGAAGTAGCGAGATTCTCCCTTGCCCAGCGACCCGCGGTTCCTCGTCCTCTCCGAGGCGGCCAAGAAGACAGCGCGGTTGTCGATGCGGGCTCCCTCCATTTCCTTCAGGGCTCGGGCGGTGTCGCCAGCCTTCTTGTAGGTGACGAACAACACTCCGCGGAACTTGCGCGTGCCCCGCTCGTGCAGCATATCAAAGCGCTCGATCTCCCCGAAACGCCCGAATGCGGCGCGCAAGGTCTCTTCCGTGCTCGAGAACCACAGGTTCCAGGCCCGCAGCGTCCTGCACGTGGAAATGACTCCACTGCCACCGTTGTCCTCCCCCCCCTCTGTCAAGCCCTCCTCTTCCTCCTCCGCGCCTGAGCCCCCCCCCCCCCCCCCCCCCCCCCCCCCCCCCCTCCGTCCCTCCGTCCCTCCTTACCCTCGTGCGAATAGCCTCCCAAGACCCGGCCGTCGCTCATCCCTCGGTGATGCCGCATGCCCCCCATCCCTCCCTCCATCCCGCGCCCCCGCCCTCCCCCCGCCCCTCCCTCCCTCCGCCCCAACATCTCTTCCCGTGACAGCGGCATGTCCTTCGGAACGAGTTTGTAGCCCCTCTCGGCGGCTTCTTGTTGCAAGCGACCGTGGGCCAGAATCTCCGGGGTCAGGCCTCCGTATAGGCCTCGCCCTCCCCCTCCCTCCCGCCCTCCCTCCCGCCCTCCCTCCCGCCCTCGGCCCCCTCCACTCAGTCCTTTCCCTCCCAATTCGCGCGCGAACGGCGGCAAGCGAGAGGGATGAAGGGAGGGCTGAAGGGACGGCTGGAGGGAGGGAGGGAGGGAAGCGGAAGCAGCGGGGTCCCAGGACAAGGAATGGTGGTGGTGGGAAGGGAGGGAGGGAGCGAGAGAGGACGCGGCGGAGGGAGGGACTGACGCGGTGCCTGGGCCGGGGAGACCACCACCCATCGCATTGAAGTAGTCCGAATGGAGCCTAAGAGGGAGGGAGGGAGGGAGGGAGGGAGGGAGGGGTTGAGGACGCGGGCGATCGTTAAGGTACAGGTAAGACCCAGCAAGGAGACCGGGAAGGGGGGGAAGAAGGGAGGGGTGCCTCAGACGCAAAATAGGGTCATCAGGAGTTCAGCAAAGATTAAGCCTTTGTGATGAAAAACATCCTTCATCATCGGCAAGCCTCCCCCCCTCTCTCTCTCTCCCTCCCTCTCTCCCTCCCTCTCTCCCTCCCTCTCTCCCTCC